>BNJU01001451.1_pt1 | contig 48409 bp, 32 predicted proteins | sample 8539281 | NCBI WGS metagenome assembly BNJU01 (sample SAMD00202456, study PRJDB9452) | human saliva metagenome | isolation source: human saliva | place: Japan | reverse complement strand
AGCCTGAATGACTCAGGCATGCCCAGACAGAAAGAAAATCTCAAGTTGCCTTGTGCACTTGAGATTTTTTTGTGGATTGGTTCTTATCTAAAATCAGATATTTAAAGACTATCTTAGAACATTTTTTTAATTAAAAAAATATGTAAAACTATTAACTCTGATTTTTTTCCGAAAAATATATTGATAAACTACAATTATAGTGAAAGGTACCTTCACTATAACAAGACGTTCTCCAGATTGGGTTTCAGATTTTAAAACTTCCTCTTTTAATGCATATGCATGGGTGGAACTTGATGGTAAACCTATTGGTGAGAGCATTAGTTTGTCAAAATTTCAAAAGGTTCTATTCGTCAAAGGAAAGCAAAATGATTAATATTACTAATTTAAATAAAACATATGATGACAAAGTTGTATTATCAAATATAACTTTTCATGCTAATAAAGGTGAGATTACTGGTTTGATAGGACCTAATGGTTCTGGAAAATCAACCCTAATAAAAATACTATTAGGATTGGAGTCAGCTGATAGTGGAAAGGCAACTATTTTGGGAACAACATATAGTGAGTTAGGAGCCGAGCCAATCTCTATAGTAGGAACTTTTTTAGATAGTTATCAACCTTATCCAAGTAGAACTGGTTATGAGCAATTAAGATGGATTGCACTTTCTTGTGGACTCAGTAAGCAACGTTGTATTGAATGTTTAGAAATTGTTGGATTAAAAGATGTTGGTAAGAAAAAAATCAAAGATTATTCTTTAGGAATGAAGCAGAGATTAGGTTTAGCAACAGCAATACTTGCAGACCCAGATATTTTGATTTTAGACGAACCTATTAATGGTTTAGACCCAGAGGGAATCCGTTGGTTAAGAGAGTTTCTCAAAGACTTTGTGAAACAAGGAAAAACAGTACTATTAACTAGCCATTATATGAGCGAACTTGAATTAACCGTAGATAGAGTTGTTGGTATTTCAAATGGTCACGTTGTTCTAAATGACAAACGTGAGCAAGTATTGAAGCAATATGATAGTTTTGAAAATGCCTATTTTAGCTCTGTACACGAAAGGAGTAGTGTAAAATGTTAAGTCAAGTTATTAAGGGGGATTTATATAAATATAGTCACCTAACTTTATTTAAAATGGGATTTTTTATCTTAGTTGTAGTTAGTTTGTTTTTTACATATCAAAATATTCAGGTCATTAATGCACTACACAGCGGTGCTGCAAACTCAGTAAATATTGATCCAAATGTAATTGAAACTCCTTATAGAACGGTGAGAGATGCTATTTTATCGTCTCCTTATCAGGCAACCGTATTATTTTTGCCTATATTATCAGCATTAATTATAGCAACTGATTATCAATTTGGTGAGGATGAGTTTTCATCACTAATTTGTGCTAACTGGAAAAATAAGATTGTTTTTCACAGATATTTAGTATAATTGCTATTTCAATAACGACGACTTTTACGTTGTTTTTATTAAATGCATTACTTCTAAAATTCATGTTAGTTAGTAAGTTACAAAGTATTCTGTCTATAGGCTTAATGCTTGATGTTTTCACTAGAATAGTAGCTTTTACAATTACACTTAATTTACTCTCTCTATTACTTGTAAAAAAATAACAAAAAGATCAATTCCTTCTTTGATTGTGATAGTTTTATTGTTAGTTTTCTCTTTATCAGGCATACTTAAGGCAATTTCTCCTATTTTTAGATAATTTATTACCTTTAATTGGAGCTAAGTCTTTTGCTTTCGGTAGGATAGAAGCCAATCAGACAACTCAATTATATGGAGCGATTCTTCTATTATTTGAAACTTTCCTTACTACGATTTGTTTATTTTATTTAGAAAAAAATAAAATGGGGAAGAAGAATGAAAAAGTCAAATGCATAGCTTATTTTATAAAAAAATATAGTTTATTACCTATACAGGTTTATTTATTATTTCAGTTAGTACTTGTTATTATAATAAGTTTATTAAGATACCTAAAATTCGAAGTTAATGGAGATTCTATCACTTTTAACAGTTCTGTTTTTATTAACTATAATATCGTTCTCATTTTTTTAGGGAATGGAGTTTTTAAATGCAAGTGTAGAATTGAGGACACAAAGTTATAAGCAAGTTTACCTGAACAACGGAAGTAGGGTGAAAGCAGCATTATATATATTATTAATAGATCTACTAGAATGTTTAACACAGTCAGTATTAGCGGGTTTAATAGTAATGATATTTAGTCAGGGTACTCATAGTGAAGTAAATTTTTATTACTACTTTTTTTGGTTCAGTTATATACTTTTTAGCGGGTTACTCTTTTTTTCCTTTTTATGTGGTAATTCAATGATTGCACTTGCATTTTTGCTATTATTTCCTATACTGGTGTTGCCTTTTATAGATAGGGTTATACCAATAGCTTCAAGTTTAATAATATATGATTTAGTTTTTTTCAGCTAATACATACAAACTATTCTATAATGCGTTTTTATTGTATTCATAATTTGGCTTATTGGATTATTCCTTACTAGTTATTACCTTATTAGAAAGGAATTTTTTTAAAGTAAGTCAAATAAAGATTGTTTTTATTAGATGAGACAACATCAAATTTAGATAGATTGATTGATAAATCGATATAAGACTGTTTGATATTATTATTTAGTACAAAGACAGTTATTATTATCGCACATAGATTATCAACTATAAAAAAATGCAGACTGTATTTATTTACTTAGAAATCATAAAATTAAAGACTTTGGAACGCATATTCTGTTACCTAAAAATGAGCATTATTGAGATTTGGTAGAAGCTCAATTTATTGAACTATAACTTATATGTTAATTTTGAAATGTATTTTTCGATTTTTTTAATTATGTTACAATATATTCAAAACGTACGAGGAAAAAATGGTAAAAGTCTAAAAATTCTAGTTATTGACGATGATTTAAAAAAATTTTAAGATTGATTAAGAATATTCTGGAGAAAAACTCCTATGTAGTTGAAACTAGAAATTCTGTTGAAGATATTAACCTCTGTGACTTCATAGGATTTGATTTGATTTTACTGGATATAATGATGCCAGTGAGTGGTATTGATATTTGTAGTAGTATCAGAAGTCAGATTCAAACACCTATAATTTTTATTACTGCTAAAAACCTTGAAGAAGATATTGTTGAAGCTATTGGAATAGGTGCAGATGATTTTATTACCAAACCATTCGGTATGAAGGAGTTGGTTGCAAGAGTCAAAATGCATATTCGACGAGATAGAAGGCTACTTTCTGTCGGAGATACTGAGACTAGTGGTTTACTTCAATTTGATAGGGTAGGAAAGGAATTAATAGTAGACGGTAATAGTATTTCTCTTTCGAGAAGGGAATTTAATTTATTATATTTGTTGTTTACCTATCAAACTAAAATCTTTAGTGTAGAGGAGCTTTATGAATATTTGTACCCTCAACGTTCAGAAGTTCAGTACCGAAGTATCACAGAGTATATCTATCAGATTCGACAAAAATTAAAACCTTATGGTATTGATCCAATTAAAACTCTTTGGGGTGGGGGATATAAATGGCAAAAATCAATAACATTAAAGCAGTTGATAAGAGCAACTTATTTGAAAATTATTTTTTTCAATTTCTGATATGCATTTGTTTTTTTATATCATTCCTGCCCTATTTACAGCAGTTGAAGGAATTAATGCTAACAATGTGAATAGCTTTACTATGTTTTTTAGTGTTAGCTCGTGGATTTATCTTTGTGTCATTTTAGTTGTTATAATTGTAAGAAATGTACAAAAAAACTTCTATATGAAATTCAGATAGAGATGAAGACAGTATATGAACAAAGCTTATATTCAGACAATAACAAATACTCTAAGCCACTAAGGTTATTTGAATTTATTGAGACAAAAGAACATATTATGAAGATGCAGGATAAAATTCAGAAGATGCTTGAAAAAGAGAAGAAACAAAAGCAAGAGCTAATGTTCAGAGTGTCTTCCGCAGCACATGATTTAAAGACACCTCTAACAATAATTTCAGGTAATGCTGAGTATCTTCAGACATTTGATTTGTCTCCTGAGTTAACTCAATGCTTATTAGATATCGAATCTTCAAGTCAACAGCTAGATAATTATTTTTAATCAATTTATTCAATATTCAAAAAAACATTTTATAAAGATAATATCAATAAAGAGCATATTACTTCGGAGCAGCTTGCGTCATGTTTGATTAGAGAATTAACTCCTCTGACAACTGGGACCTGTGTCTTAAAAGTATTGAATGAAACCCCATCTGATATTACTATTCATATTGACTTAGTATTATTCTTAAGAGCACTTACTAATCTTGTGAATAATGCAATGTCCTATAGTCAATCAATGATGCCAAGGATAGTTATAAAATTATCATCTGAGCAAAATAAGATTGTTTTATCGGTTTGGAATGATGGCTCAAGGTTCTCGGCTAATATGATTGATAATGTAGGATCGCTCTTTTACCAAGATAATCAATCAGGAAAAGACTCTCAGAATCACCATTTTGGAATAGGGTTATCTTTTGTAAAAAGAGTCGTAGAACTTCATGATTGGGAACTGAAACTTTCTAATGAAAATAATGGAGCTATGGTTACAATTTATATTTAGTAATGGTTTTTTAGTTGAGATTATTAGCTAGTTTATATCCATTCGCTTGTGGTAACATCACTTCTATACTACAATATAGGAGAAGAAGCAAAAAAGGAGTATGCCATGCCAACTGAATATGAAAAAATGATTGCAGGTGACTTTTATAAGCCAAGCGATCCTGAGTTACGTGCTCTAGCAGCCAGCTCAAGAGAAAAACAATGGTCCTTTAATGCTGAGCCTGACCGTCTCAAGAGAGCAGAGATTGTCAAATCTTGGTTTGGTTCGACTGGTGAAAATGTTGCCATGAATCCTCAGTTCGTTACGGATTACGGTGTTAATATCCATATCGGTGAAAATTTTTATTCCAACTGGAATTTGACCATGTTGGATATCTGTCCTATCACGATTGGTGACAATGCCATGATTGGCCCTAATTGTCAGTTTTTGACGCCCTTGCATCCGCTTGATCCAACCGAGCGTAATTCAGGCATTGAATATGGTGCTCCAATTACGATTGGTGATAATTTCTGGGCCGGTGGAGGAGTGACCATCCTTCCTGGCGTGACCCTAGGGGATAATGTAGTTGCTGGAGCAGGAGCCGTTGTGACCAAGTCCTTCGGTGACAATGTTGTTCTAGGTGGGAATCCGGCGCGTGTGATTAAGGAAATTCCTGTAAAGAAAGACTAAATATAGCAACTCAAGGATTCTAGGTCCTTGAGTTTTCTATTTTTTGAAAGAATCTATTGACTTGAAGTAATAATTCTTCTATACTGCTAGTTAGCTAACAATATAGTTAAGGAGTCATTTTTTTGGACCATTTTGGACGCTTGTTAAAACAAGCCAATAATAATATGATGCGTCATTTTGACCAGTTTGCTAGGCAGTATGACTTGACTGGAAATCAGATGGCTGTCATTGATTTTATAACCAATCATGTGGATCAAGAAGTCTTTCAACGGGACATTGAGCACGAATTTGAGATTCAGCGTTCGACAACGACAGTGCTCTTACAGCGGATGGAGAAGAAAGGCTTGATTGAACGCCACACTTCTTCAAAAGATGCTAGGCAAAAGGCGGTTATTCTCACGGATAAAGCCCTTAACATCGCTTCTGCCTGTCAATCTTATCTTCGAAAAGAGGAAGAAGAGTTTGCCCAGCAATTTTCAGCTAAAGAGAGAGAAGTCTTTCTCAAAATCTTACAACACTACCGTAATATTTAAGTTTATTTAGGAGGAACAAATACTTATGTCAGACGAAAAAATCTCCACCAAGGTCCTGTGTGCCATCTTTGCAACAGGAATCCTTTCATTTTGTGGGGTAGCTGGTGAAACAGCTATGAACATCACCTTTCCTGTATTGATGAAGGCATTCTCAGTCAATACGTCAACCGTACAGTGGGTTACAACCATTTATCTCCTAGTGGTCGCTTGTGTGGTTCCCTTATCTGCCTATCTCAAGCGCTCGTTTAAGATGAAAACCATCTTTCTGGTCGCCAACCTATTGTCTATTTTAGGTGTTCTCATCGACTTTATAGCCCCTAGTTTCGGCTTTGTTGTTTTGGGACGATTGGTTCAAGGGATGGGTGTTGGTTTTGCTCTACCTCTCATGTTTAACATCATTTTGGAGCAGGTGCCAAGTCGTAAGATTGGTCTCATGATGGGAGTTGGGACACTGATTACAGCCGTTGCACCGGCCATTGGACCGACTGTTGGTGGTCTTTTGACAGCACACTTTGGTTGGCGTTCTATCTTCCTCGTCCAGTTTCCTATTCTTCTGGCTTCACTGGTTGCAGGTTTTCGCTCGATTGAGCAAAAGAGTGAGGTACAACGTGAATCTTTAGATATCCTTAGTCTACTGGCTACCATCTTTCTTTTCTTGGGTTTGATTTTAGGCATTCATGGGGTTGCTGATCATGCTTTCTTTAGTTTCTCAGTTCTTGGTTGGCTTTTGATTGGTATCTTAGGTCTTGTCCTTTTGATTTGGCGTTCAACAACATTGGACAACCCTATTATCAACCTCTCTATTTTGAAAAATCGTAAACTGACAGGTCATATCATCGCTTTCTTCTCTTTCCAATTGGGATCCCTTGCGATGAGTTTTCTCTTGCCAAACTATGTGCAATTGGTTAACCACTCGAATACAACTTCTGCGGCCTTAATGTTGCTTCCAGGTGCTATTATCGGTGCAGGATTCGCTCCGTTCTCGGGTATCATTTTAGATAAGATGGGGGCTCGTAAACCGATTCTGATTGGAGCGATCCTGATCGTACTCGCTCAGTTGTTATTTAGCTTGTTTGGTCTCTCTCTTTCCAATACGTTGATCCTCGTCTTTTACATGATTTTTATGACGGGGCTTGGCGTTTCCTTTGGTAATGTCATGACCAATGGACAGAAACAACTGTCGCTAGATCAACGTGCTGATGCCAATGCCATCTTTAACACGCTCCAACAATTTGCAGGAGCAGTGGGAACAACGTTAGCCTCTCTAATTGTTGCTATGAGTCAAGCTAATCACAAGATTGACTTTGCACAAGCAACGGCTCAAGGGAGTCGAAATGGCTTTATGGTCTTATTTGCTCTAGCCATTTTCCAACTCCTTGTCTTAGTTAGCGTTGTCAAAAAGAACGATTAATAAGGTGTTTGAAGCAAAGGAAACATGCTTTCCCTTGCTTTTTCTTTCCTTAAATGAAATACTAATCTTACTGCAAATTTTAGTGTTACTTTAAGGTTTATGACTTATAATAACCTTAAAAAATAAACCAGTCTTCGATGAAGATACTAGAAGGAAGGGGAAGGCCCATGTCTTTACTTAAGAAAATTCATCCTGAGCAGCCGCTCAAGGAACTGAGATGGTTTGATATCGGTATTGTTACGCTGATTATGTTCGGTCAGTTTATTGTTCGTTCGACACAAATGTATTTGGCCAGTTTGTCTCCAAGCCTTTCTACAGCAATCAGTGAGACAGCAACAAACACAGCTAGTGAAGGAGCAGCTTACTCTAGCAATTTCACCTTGCAGATTATCCTCCTAGCCTTAGCGATTATTTATCTCTGGATACGCCATTTTGACTTTAAACAATTGCCAATCCGTCTAAAGTGGTCTGTTCTCTTTTGGGTACCCTTTATTTTCGCTATCATGGGCTTATTTGCTGATATGGTAAGTACTTTGTCAGGACAATATAATTATTTTAGTCCTCAAGTTCTAGCCTTTATTAGCCCTATGGCTGTGATTGATAAGTTTATGGCTTTGTCACCTATGGCAATTGCTTATGGCTTGCTCAACGGTTTCTACGAGGAATTTTTCTTCCTAGGACTCTTGACCTCGGTTAAGGACAAGTATAAGTGGTTGGTCTTGCTCTTTTCAACTATTGTTCGTGTATCCTTCCATACCTATCAGGGCATGCTATGGGCTCTGGTTATCGGTGTGGCCTTTGGTCTCCTCTATTATTTCCTTTATAAATACAAGGTTAAAAACTTGCTTCCATTTTTCCTCGTTCATGCCTTAGCAGATATGTTTGGCTCAAGCTTAATTTATCTCTTGGTAAACTGGAATTATTAGTCAAACAACTCCCTTCGTTTATGAACTGCACCCCAAAAGTTAGACAGAAAAAATCTAACTTTTGAGGTGTTTTTATTATGAAATTAACTTATGAGGACAAGATTCAGATATATATACTGAGAAAACAGGGGAGAAGCTTCAAAGAGCTTTCAAAAAAAGATTTGGTGTGGATGTTTCTGGACTAAAATATATGGTGAGGTTGATTGAACGTTACGGAATAGAAATCGTCAAAAAGGGAAGAATCGTTACTATTCTCCCGAATTAAAGGAAGAAATAATTAATAAAGTTTTGCTTAAAGGTCGTTCACGAAAAAAAGTGTATCTTTAGATTATGCTCTACCCAATCCTTCTCTGTTGAAAAATTGGATAGCACAATACAAGAAAAATGGGTATACTATTGTTGAAAAAACAAGAGAGAGAGTACCTAAAATGGGACGTAAACGTAAGAAAACTTGGGAAGAAATGACAGAACTAGAACGACTCCAAGAGGAGAATGAACGCTTACGTACCGAGGTGTCTTACCTAAAAAAGTTAAAAGAACTAGAAGACAGGGACGAAGCCTTACAGCGAGAAAGGCAGAGACAATTAGAGAAATGGTCACAGGAGGATTTTCGACTAGATTTACTTCTTGAAACGGCTGGTTTAGCTCGCTCAACTTACTACTATCAGTTGAAACAACTAGATGGATTTGACAAAGATAAAGAGCTTAAAGCTGAAATTCAATCAATTTATTGTGAGCATAAAGGAAATTACGGCTATCGTCGAATGACTCTTGAATTGAGAAATCGTGGCTTCATGGTAAATCATAAGAAAGTGCAACGTCTGATGAAGGTTCTTGGTTTAAGTGCTCGAATTCGTCGTAAACGGAAGTATTCTTCTTACCAAGGAGAGATTGGCAAGAAAGCAGAAAAATCTCATTCAACGCCAATTTGAAAGCAACCAAACCAATGGAAAAAGTGCTATACAGATGTGACAGAATTTGCCATTCCAGCAAGCAGTCAAAAACTTTACTTATCACCAGTTTTAGATGGCTTTAATAGTGAAATTATCGCCTATAATCTTTCAACTTCACCAAACTTAGAACAAGTGAAAGCTATGTTAAACCAGGCCTTCACAGAGGAGCATTATAAAAATACAATTCTCCATAGTGACCAGGGATGGCAATATCAACATCAGTATTATCATCGATTTTTAGAGGATAAAGGGATCCAACCGTCCATGTCACGTAAGGGTAACAGCCCAGACAACGGCATGATGGAATCTTTCTTTGGCATTTTGAAATCGGAAATGTTTTATGGTTACGAGAAGACGTTTAAATCACTTAATCAATTAGAACGAGCTATTGTAGACTATATTGATTATTACAACAACAAACGCATTAAGGTAAAATTAAAAGGATTTAGCCCTGTGCAATACAGAACTAAATCCTTTGGATAAATTAATTGTCTAACTTTTTTTGGGGTCAGTACATTAAGTACGAGGGAATTTTTGTGCTCAATTAACCCAAGAAAAACTCTAAACGACTAGCTGATTGTAATGATTATTGATTAGGGAATAATTTGATTTTTATTAAAAATATGAGATAATAGATTTGGACTAATTTTAAAACAGCAATTTTAGAGGGAGACAATGATGTCAAAACGACTATTTTCGGATGAGCCGAATGCCCCCAAACCCCTTAAGGAGCTTTTCTGGGAAAATGCAGAAAAAGCTCGAATGGGGGAATTTTGGAAAGACAAAAAGAGTTACAGAGAGCTCTCAGAAGCCACGGGGATTCCGGCAGGAAGCCTTCGGATGCTCTTTATGAACAAGCCTAAGGGAAATATCCCAAAGATTGTAACTATTACTAACGGTCTGGCCAAGGTGACTGAAAAAAACATTACACTTGGGAAGCTCTTAGCTCGAGACAATCAGCATGAGGTTTTTGAGTTTCCAAGAGATCCTGATCAGGTCACCCAAAACTTGTGGCACAACATTCGCAAGAAGCTGGAAATCACGGAAGATATGGATGAGGGAGAAGTCAGAGAACGTATGACAGCATTTGTAGTCTCATCTGGTATGGCTCAAACCAACTATGACCTGATCAATCAAAGAGGAACGGTTTCGCTTGATACTTTGGAAAAATTTTCTAAAAGACTTAGAGTTGAGCCTTATGAATTGTTGGCTACCATTAGACGAAGGGAGATTATTGATAGGGACGATTTCCCTGTTCCTAAGGAAAATGTTAGCGACTACCACATCGATATTGGCAAGCTCAATACATTCATTAAATCACAACCTTACTCGCCCAACGGTCAAGAGGTAGCCTCTGCAAACTTAAGCCCACAGAATCTTTATCATTATTATTCAAAAGGAACTATCGGAGATATGCCCATAAAAACGGCCTATAAGTTTAAAAGACTTGTAGATATTTATGAAGCAGAATATGGTCCCCTTGAACCTTCAAGTCGAGTTTTAGATGTCAAGGAACTGGAAAGATTTCTTTATAATGGAATGATTACTGGTTATGCCATTGCTAAGACAGGGTTGATGAATGCGACCAATGGAAATCTCTATATTAAGGGCAAACGTCCTATCGAATCCATGCAACTGGATCGTGCCTTCGGTCTCTATAAACACCTAAAAAAAGACTAAAAAAAGGAGCAATAAATTCTTTTACCTAACAAAAAGCCAAAAATCAGCATGCTGATTTTGGCTTTTTGTTTGTTTTTATCTGTATGACTAGTAAGAATAATTTTAGTCGATTTGTGGACTTATTTTACAATTGCTTCGCACGTCCATTTTCATCAAAGTGATAAGTCACACCATTGATGGTACGAGTTTGGTTGGTGAGGAGAAATATCTTGGCTACTCTTAGTATTCTTTTTCATAGTTAGGTAGACATATAAAAAAATGAAACATCATTAAGAAACAACATGTTTTTTTAATCAATAGTTATATAAATTAGATATATTTTAATTTACTGTAAATAACATAAAAAAACATTGTAAGTTATAATATATCGTTAATTTTTTTAATCTTAATGTACATGTCGAATATATGGTATTAAATTATGAAAAATAAGATGATTTGTAATTATAATCTTTGTTTCATTAGCTTAAATAACATGTATTTTGCATTTTTATAAAAAAATCGAACTAGTGTAAAAAAACAGAAAATTTTATTGACAGTTAAATTATAAAGGAGTAGAATACGGTTGCAGCATAAAAAGTTAAGCAACGGCAATTGAATCATAATTCAATTGGGAGGAATTTATGAAATGAAAGATTTTTAATCGACGCCAACGTTTTTTTCTTTGAGAAAAATATTCAATCGGCGTTTGCTCAGTGCTTTTGGGAACGGCACTGTTTGCAGCACATGGTGCACAAGCTGATGAGCTTGCCAGTACCGACACACCGGTAACACCAGAGGCATCTGTTACCGGCGATGATTCGAGTAGTTTAGTAACTACTTCAACAACTGCGACACAACAGACAGATCCTACGTCTGTTGTTTCAGCGTCTGCTGAAACGTCTGCATCTGCAACACTTGATTTAACTCCAAGTGTAACAACTTCTGCGGATGCATCAACAGGAGAAACAGCAAAAACACAGGCTGAGACAGCAAAGGAATCTGATGAGTCTGTTTCAGAATCATCTGTTGAGAATCATTCAGATAAAGTGAGTCAAACTGATAATCACGAAAATTCATCTGATAAAACTCAAAAGTCATCTAATTCAGATGATTCTAATCGTGCTAGTCGTACGCGTCGTGATACGAGTGCAGCAGCATCAGCTTCATCAACAGTAGCAGTAGATGCTCAGAAAGAAGTATCTAGTTGGAGTGAATTTGTTGCAGCACTTCAAGACAGTAGTATTAAAGAAATTACCGTTAAAGGTAATATCGTAGCAGCAGGTGATAATGGTAATACAGATAATGGACGTTCAGGATCTGTTGACCGTAAAATCACTATTAACACTCAAGCACGTCCACTTACAATCAAAGGTGAAAATCAAAATGCTAGTCTAGACCTTTTGTCAAATACCTTAGAATTAACTGGTGCAGCTTGGGAACTTAACTTCAAAAGCCTTAAATTGGCATCAGCTAACTCAAAGGGACCTGTTGATTTATCTAAGACAAGTGGTCCAAATACTGTTACTTTTGACAATGTAACCAGTGTTGGTTCTTCACTTTATGGTGGTGGTGGAAACACCAATGTTGTTATTAAAGGAAATACAACATCAACTGTTAGTGATAGCTATCAATCTGGAAATGGACAAACTCAGTTTGTTCAACGTAACGTGGGACAAGCTGGAAGATCAGATAAACGTCGTGAATCAAACATTCATGATGCTAAAGCTGTCATTGTTTCTGAGGGGGCTAGTCTAACACTTAACCGTTCTTCTCAAGGGGATGCAATCACTCTTGAAAGTGGCGCTAAAGTTAGTGTTCAAGATAGAGCTAACCTAACCATTAACATGAATACTGACAATGCTACAGATACTGCTCGATATCATAATGCTGGTATCTTTATGGCAGATGGCGGTACAGTGGAAACTGGTAAAGAGTCTAAACTTGTACTTAACACTAGTATCGGACAAGGTATTTCACTTGGTATCAATCGACCTGGAGATGGTGTAACAGATAAAGATCGTTTTGGTGGTTATGGCACTAAAAATAGCAATCGTAAGAATGGTCCAAGTAAAGTTATTATCGGTGACGGTGCGACCTTTGAATTAAATGGTCGTGATGGTGTGATGGCTGGTAATAATGCTGAGTTTACAACGGGTGCAACTTCTAAAGTTCGATTTGAAAATAAAGGCCGTGGTGTTGCGATTGACTTAGGTAATGATTCGAAAGTTAATTTTGGTAAAAAAATTCAACCAATACATTCCACTCAGTAGGGAAAGGTCCTAAAAAGTGGTGGAGGCCCTTCAGGTAGCTATGACGGCTATAACTATATTGGTCTTAATGAAAATGGTCGTATCGTTGTAGATGATTATGCGACATTCCGTGTACAAATGGATGATCGCGGAGATAATGCTTGGGATGATGTTATTTCACTTGGTTCTGAAAATGGCCAAAAGGATCAACCATTATTCCAGGCTAATAAGGGTTCTATTGTAGATATTCGAGATGATAATACTAACTACTATGCAGAATTGATTTCAGTAGCATTAGGTAATAGTACTAATACTATTTTCCAATTTAACAACCCGCTTTATGTCTCATTACTACGTTATACTAAATCAGATGGACTCTCAGCTGGAGAGGTGACTGGTAAATTGCCTGCATCTACTCCTCAAGGTAATAATCCTGAAGATATTGGTCATGGTAATATTCTTTATATTTCGAATAAATCAGCTAGTTCAGGTAACCGAGTAGAATTTAACGGTCCAACAGGAACACTCGTTAATCCAGGTCTTGGAACTTATACTGTTTATTCATTGAATAAAGATGGTAGAGATGCACAGAGCCGTAACAAGCAAAGTTCTGTTTGGACTAATATCCAGGGTGGAGCATTGAGTATTGCTGGTTTCCAAAATAACCATGCTGATATTAATCCTGCAAATGCACAATCAGTTCCAACAGGTTCATCCACAGGTGGTATCTCAGCTACCGACAGAACATATGGTATTGACCCTGTTGGTGATAACCGTCAAAACATTTGGATTTCGAACGGTTCAACTATCAATCCAACTGCTATCCATAAAAATGTTATCAAATACGTTTATGAAGATGGCACACCAGTTAAAGATGACGTCATTCAATCATCTGATTGGAATCGTACTCTTGAGGTTGCCATTGATCAGGACCAATTTAAAGATGTTTTGAAGAATTCAACTGTAAGTAATGGTGATGAATTCTTGACTGCTTACAGTAAAGCAAAATACAATGTTGGTGATATCGATGGCGATGGTAAAGCTGATACAGGATGGAGAGTAGCAGGAACGACAAACGATGAAACTGTCAACTATACTGCTGTAACATCTCCTAAACTCAGTGGCTATAAGGCTGAAATTTTATCAACTAATGTTCCTGGTCTAAAGCAGGAGACAATGCAGATAGTGTAGCTGCTTCTTATACATATAATCCTTCTACTGCGCCAGCTGATACTATCATCGAAACTAACGCAGGTCGTAGAACAATTTCTGACACTTATTGGCGTAATATTGTAGCTAAATCTGATTTAGGAAGCTATGAAACTGTAGTTGTTTATAAGAAAGAGAAACAGAAAGCTACAATTCACTATGTTGATGTGTCAGCTAATAATAAAGAATTAGCTAGCGATTCTGTTGAAGGTGATTCAGGAGCTAATATTGATTATTCAACTGCTAACAAGATTCAAGAGTTTGTTGATAAAGGTTACAAACTAGTAGAAGATGGATTTACTAAAGCTACAGCAGATGAAAAGAAATATGATAATGATGCTTCTGTAGATCAAGAATTCACTGTTAAGTTGGAACATGATAAAGTTCCAGTAGGACCAAATGATCCACATAACCCAACAGATCCAATCAATCCAAATGATCCAGACAGTCCTAAATACCCAGCGACGGATCAATGGAAGAAAGATGTGACATCAACTGTTCATTATGTAGGTGCAGGAAGTCAGACTCCAAATGACAATGTACAAAACGCACAATGGACACGTACCTTGGAACTTGATAAAGTTACAGGTGAAATTCTTAATCCAAATGAACCATGGGTAGCTAATAAGACGGATTATGCGTCAGTGCCAACACCAAATGTCACTGGCTACTATGCGGATAAAGCAAGCGTTCCAACTAAGACAGTTACTCAAGATAATCTGGAAGAGACAGTAACTTACAAACCACTTGGAAGCTTGGTTCCAAACCAGAAACACCAAACGATCCAAACTTCCCATCAACACCAGGTGTGAAGTATCCAAACGATCCAACAGATCCAACGAAACCAGGTCAACCAGTCGTTCCAGATGTTCCAGGTTATGAACCACACCTTCCAGATCCAAAGGATCCAACAAAACCAGGTCAACCAATCCAACCAGGAACACCTGTAACACCTGATAAACCAGGGGAAGATACGCCAATCATTTATGTGCCAAAAACAAATGATGTGACGCAACCAACCAAACAAACCGTAACGTTTGAAGGAGCAGGAACAGCTACACCAGCTGCTAAAGTTCAAAATGACTTCACATTTACTGGTAAACAAAAAAATGGTACGACAACATGGGATCAAACTAGTCACACTTATGGTAAGGAAACAGTCCCAGTAGTTGAACATTTCTATGCTGATAAGAAAGAAGCTGGGTCTAAGACAGTTACTCCAGATCAACCAGAGGTTACGGATAAGGTTACTTATAAACCACTTGGTAAGATTATTCCAGTTGATGAAAATAATACCCCAATTCCAAGTGCACCAACTCCTCAATACAATAATGATCCACAAGATCCGACTAAAGGTGGAGTAACACCAACACCAGAAATCCCAGGTTACGTGACAGACACTCCAAATGTAACACCATCTAACCCAGGAACGGATACGCCAGTTGTTTACCGTAAAGCCGATCAAAAAGCAGTTATCAAGTACGTTGACCAAACAACAGGTCAAACTCTTGCCAATGATCAAGTCGGTGGTAAATCAGGTGAGGCCATCAACTACTCAACTGCGGACAAGATCAAGTACTATGAAGATCGTGGTTATGTTCTCGTTAGCGATGAGTTCCCAACAGGTGCTCACTTCGATACCGATGCTTCAGTCGATCAAATCTGGACAGTAACCTTGAAACATGGTGAAACCCCAGTAGGACCAAATGATCCACATAATCCAACAGATCCAATCAATCCAAATGATCCAAATAGTCCTAAGTACCCAGCGACAGATCAATGGAAGAAAGATGTGACATCAACTGTTCATTATGTAGGTGCAGGAAGTCAGACTCCAAATGACAATGTACAAAATGCACAATGGACACGCACATTGACTCTTGATAAGGTAACGGGTGCAACACTTTCATCTACTCCATGGGTAGCTAACAAGACTGATTATGCGTCAGTGCCAACACCAAATGTCACTGGCTACTATGCGGATAAAGCAAGCGTTCCAACTAAGACGGTTACCCAAGATAATCTTGAAGAAACGGTTACTTATAAACCGCTTGGAAGCTTGGTTCCAAAACCAGAAACACCAAACGATCCAAACTTCCCATCAACACCAGGTGTTAAATATCCGAACGATCCAACAGATCCAACGAAACCAGGTCAACCGGTCGTTCCAGATGTTCCAGGATATGAACCACACCTTCCAGATCCAAAGGATCCAACGAAACCAGGTCAACCAATCCAACCAGGAACACCTGTAACACCTGATAAACCAGGTGAAGATACACCAATCATCTATGTACCAAAAACAACTGAAGTAACAAAACCAACTAAACAAACGGTAACGTTTGAAGGAGCAGGCGATAATACTCCAGCTGCTAAAGTTCAAAATGACTTCACCTTTACTGGTAAACAAAAAAATGGTACAACAACATGGGATCAACCTAATCACACTTATGGTAAAGAAACAGTTCCAGTTGTTGAACATTACTATGCCGATAAGAAGGAAGCTGGATCTAAGACAGTTACTCCAGACCAACCAGAAGTTACGGATAAGGTTACTTATAAACCACTTGGTAAGATCATCCCAGTTGATGAAACCAATACACCAATTCCAAGTGCACCAACTCCACAGTACAACAATGATCCACAAGATCCAACTAAGGGTGGTGAGACTCCAACTCCAGTTATCCCAGGTTATGTGACAGACACTCCAAGTGTAACACCTAATGACCCAGGATCTGATACACCTGTTGTCTACCGTAAGGCAGAACAAAAAGCTGTTATCAAGTACGTAGATCAAAATACTGGTACAACACTTGAAAATGATCAAGTTTCTGGTAAATCTGGCGAAGCTATTGACTACTCAACTGCAGCTAAAATCAAGAAATACCAAGATCGTGGTTATGTTCTTGTGAATGATGAGTTCCCAGCAGGAGCTACTTATGACACAGATGCATCTGTTGATCAAACTTGGACAGTAACTTTGAAACATGGTGAAACTCCAGTTGGACCAAACGATCCACATAATCCAACAGATCCAATCAATCCAAATGATCCAAACAGTCCAAAATACCCTGCGACAGATCAATGGAAGAAAGATGTCACATCAACGGTTAAGTATGTGGTATCAGATGGTAAGGCAACTGCCCCAGCTGATAATGTTCAAAATGCACAATGGACACGTACATTAAATCTTGATAAAGTTACAGGTAAGGTTCTTAACCCTGATGCACCATGGACAGCGAATAAGGCTAACTATGATACAGTTCCAACACCAAGTGTTACTGGCTACTATGCGGATAAAGCAAGCGTTCCAACTAAGACGGTTACCCAAGATAATCTTGAAGAAACGGTTACTTATAAACCGCTTGGAAGCTTGGTTCCAAAACCAGAAACACCAAACGATCCAAACTTCCCATCAACACCAGAAGTGAAGTATCCAAACGATCCAACAGATCCAACGAAACCAGGTCAACCGGTTGTGCCAGATGTTCCAGGTTACAAGCCATACTTGCCAGATCCAAAAGATCCAAGCAAACCAGGTCAACCAATCCAACCAGGAACACCTGTAACACCTGACAAACCAGGGGAAGATACGCCAATCATCTATGTACCAAAAACAAATGATGTGACGCAACCAACAAAACAAACTGTTAAGTACACAAGTACAGATGTTAAAGCTCAGGTGCCTTCGGATAAGATTCAAAATGACTATACTTTCACAGGTAAGAAGAATCAAGCAGATGGTACAACAACATGGACTGAAAACAGTCATACTTACGGTAGGGAAAGTGTTCCAGTAGTTTCTGGTTATTACGCTGACAAGTCTGAAGCAGGTAGAAAAACAGTCACTCCTGGCAATCCTAATGCTGAAGATGTTGTAACTTATAAACCACTTGGTAAGATTATTCAGGTAGATGAAGATGGAAATGTTATTCCTAATTCAACATCTGTAACATACAACAATAATCCATCAAATCCTAAAGAAGCAGCAGAAACTAAAATTCCAGATGCACCAACAGGATATGTGATTAAGGAGGAACAACCACAAGCATGGGGTTACAATATTGTTGATAAAACTATTGAACCAAATGATGAAAGTGATCCAGATCGAATTTCACAAGATACGAAGATTGTTTATGTTAAAGCCGATCAAAAAGCAGTTATCACGTACGTTGATCAAACAACAGGTCAAACCCTTGCCAATGATCAAGTTGGTGGTAAATCAGGTGAGGCTATTAACTACTCAACTGCGGACAAGATCAAGTACTATGAAGATCGTGGTTATGTTCTCGTTAGCGATGAGTTCCCAACAGGTGCTCACTTCGATAACGATGCGTCAGTCGATCAAACATGGACAGTAACCTTGAAACATGGTGAAACCCCAGTAGGACCAAATGATCCACATAACCCAACAGATCCAATCAATCCAAATGATCCAAACAGTCCTAAGTACCCAGCGACAGATCAATGGAAGAAAGATGTGACATCAACTGTTAAGTATGTGGTATCAGATGGTAAGGTAGCTGCACCAGCAGATCACGTAGAAAACGCGACATGGACACGTACCCTTACCTTGGATAAAGTCACAGGTAAAGAACTTTCAGCGACACCATGGGCATCAGATAAGACAGCCTACGCTGCAGTTCCAACACCAGGTTTGACAGGATACTACGCTGATAAAGCAAGTGTTGCTTCTAAGGCGGTTACTCAAGAAAACCTTGAAGAAACGGTTACTTACAAACCACTTGGAAACTTGGTTCCAAAACCAGTGACACCAAACGATCCAAACTTCCCATCAACACCAGGTGTGAAATATCCGAACGATCCAACAGACCCAACGAAACCAGGTCAACCAGTCGTTCCAGATGTTCCAGGCTATGAACCACACCTTCCAGATCCAAAGGATCCAACGAAACCAGGTCAACCAATCCAACCAGGAACACCTGTAACACCTGATAAACCAGGGGAAGATACGCCAATCATCTATGTGCCAAAAACAAATGATGTAACGCAACCAACCAAACAAACGGTAACGTTTGAAGGAGCTGGTTCAACCACACCAAAAGATGATGTTCAAAGCGACTATACTTTCACAGGTAAGAAGAATCAAGCAGATGGTACAACAACATGGACTGAAAACAGTCATGACTATGGCAAAGTAAAAGTCCCAGTCGTTGAACACTATTATGCGGATAAAGCTGAAGCAGGTGGTAAGACAGTTACTCCAGAACACCCAGAAGCTACAGATAAAGTGGTTTATAAGGAACTCGGTAAGATCATTCCAGTTGACCCAGATGGCAACCCAATTCCAAATGCGCCAACTCCACAATATACGAATGATCCAAACGATCCAACTAAGGGTGGTGTCACACCAACACCAGTCATCCCAGGTTATGTGACAGACATTCCAAATGTGACACCATCTAACCCAGGAGCTGATACCCCAGTTGTTTACCGTAAAGCCGATCAAAAAGCAGTTATCACGTACGTTGATCAAACAACAGGTCAAACCCTTGCCAATGATCAAGTTGGTGGTAAATCAGGTGAGGCAATCAGCTACTCAACTGCGGACAAGATCAAGTACTATGAAGATCGTGGTTATGTTCTCGTTAGCGATGAGTTCCCAACAGGTGCTCACTTCGATAACGATGCGTCAGTCGATCAAACATGGACAGTAACCTTGAAACATGGTGAAACCCCAGTAGGACCAAATGATCCACATAACCCAACAGATCCAATCAATCCAAACGATCCAAACAGTCCTAAGTACCCAGCGACAGATCAATGGAAGAAAGATGTGACATCAACTGTTAAGTATGCGGTATCAGATGGTAAGGTAGCTGCACCAGCAGATCACGTAGAAAACGCGACATGGACACGTACCCTTACCTTGGATAAAGTCACAGGTAAAGAACTTTCAGCGACACCATGGGCATCAGATAAGACAGCCTACGCTGCAGTTCCAACACCAGGTTTGACAGGATACTACGCTGATAAAGCAAGTGTTGCTTCTAAGGCGGTTACTCAAGAAACCTTGAAGAAACGGTTACTTACAAACCACTTGGAAACTTGGTTCCAAAACCAGAAACACCAAACGATCCAAACTTCCCATCAACACCAGATGTGAAGTATCCAAACGATCCAACAGATCCAACCAAACCAGGACAACCGGTCGTTCCAGATGTTCCAGGTTACAAGCCATACTTACCAGATCCAAATGATCCAACGAAACCAGGTCAACCAATCCAACCAGGAACACCTGTAACACCAGAGGATCCAGGTAAAGATACACCAATCATTTATGTTCCGGTTACTCCTGATAAACCTGTAACTCCTCCAGAACAACCTAAGGTACCAACACCTAAGAAACCAGAGGAGCCAGAACAACCAGTTAAACCAGAACAACCTGTAAGTCCAACTGTTATTGAAGAAGTAACTCCACAAGTTGCTCAACCTAAAGAACAAGCAGTTCTACCAGAGACAGGAACAGAAAATGGACATATTGCAGAAGTGACAGGTTTGTCAGCCTTGATTACAGGTCTTGGACTAGGTCTTTTGGGCCGTCGTCGTAAGAAAGAAGACTAATAACAAAGAGAATCCTTCCCTTCTTCTAAATAGTTAGTTAAAATAAAAAATTAGTCTTCAAAAAAAGAGGTTCTTCCCTATAGATTGGGGGAGGGCCTTTTTTGATCTATTTTTTAACCTAATTGCAAAATTGGAGTCTTGATTTTATACTTATATTTTTGAAATGTGATTAAAGACAAAGTTTAAAAAGGAAGTTGAAATTAATCAACTTCCTTTAGTTAGATATCTGAGAGAAAAACCTAGTCTATTTCCTAAATTCTTTACAATTGCTTCGCACGTCCATTTTCATCAAAGTGATAAGTCACACTATTGATGGTACGTGTTTGGTTGGTTACGAGCTCACCAGAGTTTTCATCATAGTAACGAGTCCCCTTGTAGTCTGTAACGAAATTGCCCTTCACTTGCTTACCTTCATAATCAAAGTAGAGGTGTTGACCATTGATGACTTGATCAAAGAGGAGGGCCTTACCATCCTTACCGAAGTAGTACCAGTTGCCCTTCCAATTAACGAATTGGTTAGTTACCGCAGCACCTGTTTCAGCATCGAAGTAGTAGTAACTGTAGATTTTAGGTTCGATGATAGTACTACTAGATGTCCGAGGATATCTAGTAGACTCTTTTTGCTCAGGACTAAGCACTTTATCTTTTGCGAGATAACCAGTAACTAAGCTTGTAGACTCTGTATTATCGAGATAATAGAGTTTCCCATCGATTTCTTGAAGACCGAGAAGTTTATTACCATTTTCGTCAGTATAGTACCAATCGCCACCTACTTGATGGAATCCTTTTTCTCTGACTGCTGCTCCAGTAACCTCATCGTAGAAAGGTCCTGAACCGGAAGGCCCAAAAGTTCCTTGACGGGCTTGTCCATTTTCATAGAACGAATAGGTTACACCATTAATGGTATGAGAACCAGAAAGTGGTTTACCATCTTTATCATAATAGAAGAGCCCATTATCAGCACGAACAAATTGGTTCCGTGGGACTTCCTTCTGTTCACCGGTATCCTTATCATAGTAGTGGCCGTTTTTAACCACGTTTTTGAATTGTGTTCCGAGGTGGTCGTCAAAGTAGACAGGGACACCATCAATGGTATGAGCACCTTTTAGAATATTACCTTGCTTATCTGCATAGAACCACTTACCTCGAGTTGTAAAGTAACGACCCTTAACAAGTTCACCAGTATCCTTGTCGTAATACTTAACTGGGGTACCGAAGACAACAAAGTTATCATAGAAAACATTAATACCATCTTCATCTACAAAGTCATCTTTAGCTTGTATTCCAAATACCTTGTCGAAATGTACCTGAACACCATTGATGACGTGATCCCCTTTAAGGATTTTGCCATTTGAACCAACATAATACCAATGGTTATTAATATTATGGTAACGATTTTTTTCGAGTGTGATTCTCACACCAGAGTCTTTATCATAGTAGTAACCATCGTCTCCAAAATCACCTTTCACTTGTCGACCATAATAAGAATCAAAGTAGACAGGAACATTATTTATGGTTTGTGAACCTTTTAGTGGTTTGCCCTCAGCATCCACATAGTACCAATATTTATCTACATTGACATAACGGTTGGTCACGAGTGCACCAGTTGAAGTATCGTAGTATTTACCATTACCTCCAAAGTCACCTTTCACTTGAGCACCGGTCTTATTATCGAAATAGTACTCTTTACCATCAATAAGAGTAGCACCTTTCACGGGGATACCTTTTGCGCCGATAAAGTAGTTTTTGTCTTTAACTGTTACGAAACGGTTAGTTACTAGCTTACCAGTGTGTTCATCATAATAGCGGTTTTCCTTATCGAAATCACCTTTTATTTGAATACCATTTTCATCGAAATAGACCTGAGCCCCATTGATGATATGGCTACCCTTTATGATTTGTCCGCTATTATTGAGATAATACCATTTTCCTTTGATTTCAACAAAACGATTGGTTCCTAAATTAACGAAAACACCATCCTGATCGTAAAAGTGTCCATTAGGAGCAAAGCGGTCAATGATTTGAGTACCGGATTTATCATCAAAGTATACTGATCTACGATTAATTCGATACTCACCGTACACGGGGTTCCCATTATCATCTAGATAGTAACGTTCATATTGTTTCGTATCGTTGCTGTAGGCTACGATAAATTGACTTTTGAGAAGGGCACCAGAATCTTTGTCATAGAAATTTAGTTTTTTAGCATTATTAGGATCCTTTGCAAAAACGCCTTTAGCTTGCACGCCATTTTCTTTATCGAAATAGACTTGAACCCCATCAATAGTTTGTGGTCCAGTCAGGTCACTACCATTGGCATCTCGGTAATGCCATTTACCGTTTTGGTCACTGTAATATTGACCACCTGTAATGTTTACGTTCTCATTAATAACAGGAGTTGTTGTAGTTGTTTCACTAGTTACACTGTCTCTTGTTGAAACGGCTTGTGCTTCAACGGTGGCTGTTTCAGTAGGTGCTTGACTTTATTAGTGGTTGCAGAAGTTGTTCCTCTAGTATTTTCCGAACTTGCTAACTCTGGAGCACTTGTTGAACTTTCAGCAGAAGATATTGCTTCAATACCCTTTGTTTCAACTAAGTCTGCTGTTGTTTCAACATTGGCTGTAACACTTGTTGTTGTGTCAATCTTGTGTGTTTCACCAGTAGTTACTTCATCCGCAAAAGCAGCTCCTGCAATAAGCGCAAAACTTGCAAGAGCTGATGCACATGAAAATGCAATCAGATACTTTTTAGATGCGTGTTTTTTGGCCTTATCATTTTTTTCCATAATAAATACCCCCTTTTAATTTATATTATAAGACAATAAGAAAGCCTTTTCAAGATTAAAAATGAAAAAGGCTTTCTTATAATGTGGAAAAGGAGTAGACAAAAAAAGAAAAAGTATACTTTTCTTTGAATATTAAGTGAGATGTTGCCAGTTCTTACTAAATCCAAGATTCATAAAAACAAAAAAATCCAGGACCTGAGCCCTGAATTTAGGAGATTATGAAAAAGAAAAAGTTTTAGGATAGTTATAGTATATAAATCAAATCCTAAAGTTTGCTTAAAAGTAGACAAAAAAATTATTTTCTTGGATTTTTTTAAAAGGAAGTTGAAATTAATCAACTTCCTTAGTATAGATGTCTTATAAGAATAATTTTAGTCGATTTCCTGACTTATCTTACAATTGATTTGTACGTCCATTTTCATCAAAGTGATAAGTCACGCCTTTGATGGTACGAGTTTGGTTAGTGACGAGCTCCCCAGAGTTTTCATCGTAGTAACGAGTCCCCTTGTAGTCTGTAACGAAATCGCCCTTCACTTGCTTACCTTCATAATCGAAGTAGAGGTGTTGACCATTGATGACTTGATCGAAGAGTAGAGCCTTTCCATCGTTACCGAAGTAGTACCAGTGTCCATCTGCATAGACGAATTGGTTGGTTACAGCAGCACCTGTTTCAGCGTCAAAGTAGTATACAGGATTGTCTTCTGGTTTTTTTGTATCAGTATTATAAGAATAGAAGAACCAATTCGGTTTTCCTAAAGCGCCACGAATTTGTTTGTGGGTTTCATATTTATTGGTAGGATTGTAAGAAAAGTAATATAATTTTCCGTCGATTTCTTTAAGACCTGAAGCTTTATTTCCTTTTTCGTCTACGTAGTACCAATTATCACCAGACTTAATAAAGCCAGGTTTTTCGACAGCAGCACCTGTTTCATCATCGAAGTAAGGAGGATTGTCATAACGATCAAAGGAACCTCTCAGGACTTCCCCATCATCTTGAATATAGTATCGTTTACCATTTATTGTTCGGTAGTTAGAATACTGTTTTTCGCTATCAAAGTAGTATAGTTTGTCACCGGCTTTGATGAATTGATTACGAGGAACTTCGTGACGAGCACCAGAGTCTTTATCGTAGTAGTAACCTTCAGCGATTGCATCTTTAGCTTGTACTCCATAAGAGTCAAAATAAACCTGTACCCCGTCAATATTTTGTGAGCCTTTAAGGATGTTTCCTACCGCATCTGCATAGTACCAGTTTCCACCGTGGTTGAAGTATTGACCTTTCACAAGAGCACCAGAGTCTTTATCATAGTATCGCATAGGAGTACCAGATAGATGATATTTTTCTTTTATGACTAATTTTCCATCTTTGTCAGCAAATCCCCCTTTAATTTGTTGCCCTGTGTTAGTGTCAAAATGAACTTGAATACCATCGATAGTTTGATCACCTTTTAGTGTTTTTCCATCGTTACCAATATAGTACCAATTATTGTTTACTTCTACGTAGTGATTAATTCCAAGGCTTGTTTGGGCACCAGAATTTTTGTCGTAGTAGTAGCCGTCATCACCAAAGGTACCTTTAATTTGTTGTCCGTTGCGACGATCAAAGTAAACTGGTACGCCATGGACAGTTTGTGGACCTTTTAAAATCTTTCCTTTATCATCTGAATAAAACCACTTACCGGCGACTGTGAAGTACTTATCTTTAACCAGAGCCCCAGTATCTTTTTCGTAGAATTTAACAGGATCGTTATTATAATTGTAATTCTCTTTACTAATTAGCTTGTCAGAGTAGTCAACAAACCCACCTTTAATTTGTTCACCGGTATTTTTGTCGAAGAGATACTCGATATTATCAATAACAGTAGCACCTTTGACAGCTCTGCTGTCAGCACCAATAAAGTAAATCTTACCATTTGATGTGACAAACCTATTAGTAACTAGATTACCAGAGTCTTTGTCGTGGAACTGTTGATTGTTATCAAATCCCCCTTTGACTTGTTTACCGTTACGATCAAAATAGACATGAGCATTATTAATGGTTTGTTCACCAGTCAAAATTTTTCCATCGTTACCAACATAGTACCAATTTTCTCCAATCTGAACATAACGGTTAGTACCAAGGTCTGTAAAGTTACCATCATGGTTATAGTAGTGACCGTCACCAAAATCATTAAAAAGTTGATGACCGTCATAATCGCTGAAGTATACGGAGTCACCACTGATTGTTTGTGGTCCAGAGACACGTATACCGTTCTCATCTACATAGTAACGTTCATATTTTTGTGTGTTCTTATTATAATCTATAATGTATTGGCTTTTAACAAGAGCACCGGAGTCGTTATCATAGTAGCGATACTTATAATCTGAGGAATCTCGAACAAATTTCCCCTTAACTTGTCTACCATCACCATCAAAGTAGACCTGAACTCCGTCAATGGTTTGAGCTCCTTTTAGGATAGCACCATCATTTCCTGCATAATACCATTTGTCATCCAGTTCGAAATAGCGGTTAGTACCAAAATCAACTTGTTTACCCTCATTGTCGTAATAATAGCCATTAGGAGCAAATCTATCCTTAACTTGTTCACCATAGTTATCAAAATAATTCCAGATTCCGTTAATTTCTTTGTGGCCAGTTACTTTATAACCATTTTCGTCTAAGTAATAGGTGCTTCTATAAATGTTTGCGTAATTATTAGTAACAAGCTCACCGGAATCTTTATCGTAATAGTGATTGTCTTTAGCAAAATTTCCTTTAACCTGTTTACCATCTTCATCAAAGAAAACTTTGATACCATCAATCGTTTGAGGTCCTTTTAAGATTTTCCCCTCACTTCCAATATAGTACCAATAATTGGAAATTTGGAAGTAGCGGTTGATCCCTAAGTCAGTTAATTTCCCATCTTTATCATAATAACGTCCATTAGGATCAAAACTGTTTTTTAATTGTCTGCCATTATAATCGAAGTAATTCCAAACCCCATTAATTTCTTTGGAACCAATTACCTTGTTTCCATTTTCGTCTACGTAGGAGTTAGTTATGGGAAAATCATCATAGTTAATTACATAGTTATTGGTAACAAGAGCACCAGAATCTTTGTCATAATAGTGACCGTCCCAGGCAAATTCCCCTTTAACCTGAGCACCACTATCTCTAAAGTAGACCTTAACGCCATCAACAGTTTGTGGTCCAGTCAGGTCTTTACCACTAGCATCTTTATAATGCCAGTGACCATATGCATCACTATAGTATTGACCACCAGTGACATTGGTTTCACTTTTAGTATCTGCGGTTGCTGTTGCAGTCTCACTGGCAGTTCGGTCTGTAGTTACGGCTTCACGTGTTTGGCTAGAGGTTGATTCTACAGGTGCTTGGCTTTCGCTTGCAGTTGTTGAGGCAGTTTCACTGATAACTTTAGAGCTTGCAACAGCAGTTGTGGCTTGTTCTGAAATATTTGTGGTGTTTTCTGTGCTAGCCACATTTTCAGTAGTAGCAGGAGTTTCGACAACCTTTGTTTCTACGAGATTTGCTGTGGTTTCCACATTGGCAGTGGTAGCAGCAGTCGTATCAAGGTTAGATGCGTTGTCAGCCTTAGCTTCCTCAGCGAAGGCAGGTCTTGCGATAAAGGCAAAACTTGCAAGGGCAGTTGCACATGAGAATGCAATCAGACGTTTTTTGGACTTAGGTCCAGCAAAATTAGAATGTACTTTCATACTTATTCCTCCATTTCCTAAGTCCTATTATAGCGCTATTTTAGAGACTTTCAAGGAATTATAAGAAATTTAGATAAAAATAAGAAAACGATTACATAGTAAAGTGAGTGAAAGTCAAATGTCACAATTTTTGCAGTCATAGGAACTTAAAAAACAAAAAATCCAGAACCTATGCCCTGGATTTTAGGAGATTATGAAAAAGAAAAGTTTTAGGATGATTATAGTATATAGAGCAGAGCCTAAAGTTTTCTTAAAGTAGAAGATGGAATTACTTTTTCATAATGATTACTGCTAATTTACACTAATTGAGCAGTTTTCCATTTCCCTCAGCATCAAAATGGTAGGTCTTACCTTCGATAGTGAGGGTAGTGTTCTCAGTACGTGCACCACTGTTAGGATCATAATAATGAAGTTTATCATTTACAGTGACTAGTTCCCCTTTAGCTTGTTTGCCGTCTCTATGGAAATAGACATGAGCTCCGTCAATGGTTTGTTCACCCGTTAGTGCATACCAATTAGGTCCAAAGTAATACCAGTTACCTTCAACCTCTTTATATTGATTTTTTATAGCAGTAGCTGTTTCCTTATCAAAGTAATAGATATGGCTACCATTAGGAATAAGTGATGGGAAATAGTCTTCAGTTAAGCCATTCGCTCTAACCATGCCATCAGCATATTTATTTGTCGGAGCATCAAACATATAAAGTTCTCCGTTGATAATGTGAAGCCCGAATGGGACGTGACCAGAAGCGGTAATGTAATATCTATTACCGTTTTTGGCCTTAACGAATTGAGGCCCTTTGACTTCTTTGTTGTTCAAATCATAGAATGAAGAGTAGCCATAAGGATATAGAAATTCTCCTTTAGCAAGGTGCGGATCTGCATCATACGTAAAGACATACTCTTTACCATTGATAGTTCGAACTCCCCCTTCTCTAAGTCTTTTGCCTTTAGCATCAACATAATAAGTCTTTCCATTCAAATCAACAAATTGTTCCTTAAGGCGGGCACCACTATCTTTATCGTAAAATGAATCGTTTTCAGCAAAGTTTCCTTTAACCTGCTTACCAGTACTATCGAAGTAGACCTCGACACCGTCAATGACTTGTTCACCAGTAAGGCGTTTGCCGTCATTACCAATATAATACCAATTATTATTTATGTTTTGATAATGATTTTGTCCTAAGTCTACTCGGTCTCCTGAATTTTTACTGTAATAGTAGCCATCCGAAGCGAAGTTGCCCTTAATCTGTTTACCGTCTTGGTCAAAGAAAACATTATGACCATCAATGACCTGAGCACCTTTAAGAGGAGTACCTTTATCACCAATTCTATACCAATTGTTATTGAAGTTAATATAACGATTGGTTACTTGTACTCCTGAATTTTCATCATAGTACGCTCCATTTTCAGCAAAGTTCCCTTTAACTTGCTTGCCATCTTTATCAAAGTAAAAATTGTTGCCATTAATGACTTGTTCACCTTTTACAATTTTACCTTCGTTATTAAGATAGTACCAGTTGCCGTTCACTTGAACAAACTGATTGTTTCCAAGATTAACGCGTGCACCAGAATCTTTATCATAATAGAAACCGTCATCTGCGAAAATCCCTTTAGCTTGAACCCCATCTTTGTCAAAGAATACGGTTACGCCATTAATGACTTGCTCTCCTTTAAGAGCTTTAGAGTCTGAACCGATATAGAACCATTTATCTTTATTTTCATGGGTATTATATGAGTTACTCAGGTCATTGATTTGAACATAACGATTAGTAACAGGTTCCCCTGTAATTGCATCATAAAAAAGTCCATTAGGTGCGAAATTTCCCTTAACTTGGATACCGTATTCACCGAAGTTGAGATGCTTACCATTAATAATTTGTTCTCCCTTAATTGTATTGCCTTGGTCATCGAGGTAATAAATAAGGGTTCCTGATGGTTGCTCTAAGGAGACAAAGCTATTTTTGACGAGTGCTCCAGTGTCTTTATCATAATAATAACCATCGTAGCCGAAGTCTCCTTTGGCTTGGTGTCCTCTATAGTTAAAGTAGACACGAACGCCGTCAATAACTTGTGGACCTGTTACCACTTTTCCGTCTGACCCAAGATAATACCAATGGGTCTCTAGAGTTGGAGCCATAGAGCCGTTCGATTCGTAGCGTGTTAATTGAATATAACGGTTTGTCACGAGCTCGCCAGTATCCTTGTCATAGAATTGGCCGTCAGAATTAAAATCCCCTTTAATTTGATATCCGTAATAAGGGGTAAAGTAAACTTTCACACCATCAATGACTTGTTCACCTTTAAGTATCTTTCCATCTTCATCAACATAGAACCAATGGTTATCGATGAACACGTAGTGTTTTTTCCCTAGATCAACTAAATTACCATCTTGATCATAGAAACGCCCATTGTCAGCAACGCTATTACGCACCTGTGCTCCATCATACTTATCGAAATAGACAGATTTTCCATTGATGATTTGTTCACCTTTTAATTTGTCGCCATTTTTATCAACATAGAAAGGATAGATAGTGTTGTTATAGTTGTATTTAGTGCTAAAAACATAGCTATCTGTTACAAGGTTACCATCTTTATCGTAGAAGTGTTCATTGCTAGCAAATCCGTCTCGAACTTGAAGGCCGTTGTAATCATTGAAATAAACTTGTTTTCCTTGAATGGTTTGTGCACCTTTTAATGTTTCACCATTTTTATCAACATAGTAAACACCACCAAGATGATTAATATAACGATCCGTTACAAGAGCACCAGAATCTGCATCATAGTATTGTTTATTTTTTGAAAAGTTTCCCTTGACTTGTATGCCATTTTCATCGAAATAAACGTTGACCCCATCGATTTTTGTGCACCAGTTAGGTTCTTACCACTAGCATCCTTATAATACCAGTTACCAAGGCTATCACTATAATATTGACCACCGGTGACATTGGTTTCCCTATTAGTATCTGCGGTTGGTGTTGCAGTCTCACTGGCAGCTCGGTCTGTAGTTACAGCTTCGCGTGTTTGGCCTGAGGTTGATTCTACAGGTGCTTGGCTTTCGCTTGCAGTTGTTAAGGCAGTTTCAGAACTTGCTGTAGAAGTTGTGGCTTGTTCTGAAACATTTGTGGTGTTTTCTGTGCTAGCCACATTTTCAGTAGTAGCAGGTGCTTCAACAACCTTTGTTTCGACTAGGTCTGCGGTAGTTTCCACATTGGCAGTGGTAGCAGCAGTCACATCAAGGTTTGATGCGTTGTCGGCTTTAGCTTCCTCAGCGAAGGCAGGTCTTGCGATGAGGGCAAAACCTGCAAGAGCAGTTGCACATGAGAATGCAATCAGACGTTTTGTGGACTTTTGTCCAGTAAAATTAGAATGTACTTTCATACTTTTTCCTCCATTTCCTAAGTTCTATTATAGCGCTATTTTAGAGACTTTCAAGGAAATATAAGAAATTTAGACAAAAATAAGAAAACGATTACATAGAAAAGCGACTTATAAAGTAAATTTCACAATTTTAGCAGTCATAAGAGTTAAAAAAATCCAGGACCTGAGCCCTGGATTTAGGAGATTATGAAAAAGAAAAGTTTTAGGATGGTTATAGTATATAAAGCAAAGCCTAAAGTTTTCTTAAAAGTAGACAAAAAAATTATTTTCTTGGATTTTTAAAAGGAAGTTGAAATTAATCAACTTCCTTAGTATAGATGTCTTATAAGAATAATTTTAGTCGATTTTCGGACTTAATTTACAATTGATTTGCACGTCCATTTTCATCAAAGTGATAAGTCACACCATTGATGGTACGTGTTTGGTTGGTTACGAGCTCCCCAGAGTTTTCATCGTAGTAACGAGTCCCCTTGTAGTCTGTAACGAAATTGCCTTTAATTTGCTTACCTTGATAATCAAAGTAGAGGTGTTGACCATTGATGACTTGATCAAATAGAAGAGCCTTTCCATCGTTACCGAAGTAGTACCAGTGTCCATCTGCATAGACGAATTGGTTGGTTACAGCAGCACCTGTTTCAGCGTCGAAGTAGTAAGTTGGGTTGTCTTCTGCTCTGCTAAGAAAAGAAATATAAAACTTAGGTCCAACTAATTTTCCACGAACTTGTTCGTTTGTTTCGTATTTGTTCATTGGATTGGCAGAGAAATAGTAAAGTTTCCCATCAATTTTTTTGAAACCTGCGACTTTTTTACCATTTTCTAGGTAGAACCAACTACCGCGAGATTTAACAAAACCAGTTTTTTCTACAGCTTCGCCAGTTTCATCATCATAGTAAGGTGGATTTTGATATATGTTAAAGGAACCACGAAGGACCCTTCCGTTTTGCTCAACATAGTAATCCTTACCGTTAACACTTATACTTCCAGTTCGTCCATTACTGCTAAAATAGTATAAATCGTCACCAATTTTAATAAACTGATCACGAGGGAGCTCTTTCCGTGCGCCAGTATCTTTATCGTAGTAGTAACCATCAAGAACAGTATCTTTAGCTTGTACACCATTATAGTCAAAGTAAACATGTACCCCATCGATGGTTTGTGAGCCTTTAAGGATATTACCTTCTGCATCTGCATAGTACCATTTACCATTATGGTTGAAGTATTGATTTTTTACAAGAGCACCGGAGTCTTTATCATAATATCTCATAGGAGTACCAGATAGATAATATTTTTCTTTTATGACTAATTTACCATCTTTGTCAGTAAAGCCCCCTTTAATTTGTTGCCCTGTTTTAGTATCAAAATGGACTTGAACCCCATCGATGGTCTGTTCGCCTTTGAGAATCTTACCCTCAGCATTGACGTAGTACCAATTATCGTTAACTTGGACATAGCGACTTGTTCCCAAATCTACTTTGGCACCAGAATTTTGGTCGTAATAGTAACCATTATCACCAAACTCTCCTTTTACTTGTTTACCCCCATAAGGATCAAAGTATACAGGAACATTGTTAATGGTTTGAGAACCTTTAAGTCTTTTACCGTCATTGCCTACATAGTACCAGTCTTTATCAACTTGGACATAGCTATTGGTTACGAGAGCACCAGTGACCCCATCGTAGTATTTATCGTTTCTTGCGAAATTTCCTTTAACTTGAGCACCAGTTTCTTTATCAAAGAAGTATTCAATGTTGTCGATGACTGTTGCCCCTTTGATAGCCTTACTATCAGCTCCAATAAAGTAGGTTTTGTCTTTAACTGTTACGAAACGATTAGTAACTAGATTTCCAGAGTCTTTATCATGAAATTGTTTGTTGTAGTCAAAATCTCCTTTCACTTGGATACCTTTATAGCCAAAGTAGACATGAGCGCCATCAATAGTTTGTTCACCTGTCAAGATTTTTCCATCGTTACCGATGTAGTACCAGTTGCCTTTAATTTGAACATAACGGTTTGTGCCTAGGTCGACTCGGTTACCATCCTGATCATAGAAGTAGCCATCGTCACCAAAATTGTCGAAGACTTGTCTTCCATCATATGTAAAGTAAACCTGTTTACCATTGATAGTTTTAGCACCTTTTACACGAATACCCTGCTCATCAACATAGTAGCGTTCATTTTGGTGGGTATAGTTATCGTAGGCAATAACGTAGTTGTTAGTGACTAGTGCACCAGAATCTTTGTCGTAATAGTGTTCTTTATTGTTAGTATCATTTCTAACAAAATAGCCCTTAACTTGAACACCACCTTGATTGAAGTAAACCTTAACGCCATCGATGGTTTGTGGTCCCTTTAAAATAGCACCATCATTTCCAGCATAGTACCATTTTCCGTTTAATTCAAAATAGCGGTTTGTCCCGAAATCAACTTGTTTTCCGTTTTCGTCGTAATAACGGTCATCAGAAGCAAATCTACCTTTAACTTGTTCACCGTAGTCGTCAAAATAATTCCATTCCCCATTAATTTCTTTGGGACCGATTACTTTATTGCCATTTTCATCTAGGTAATAGGTGCTACCGTAACTCTCAACGAATTTATTAGTAACAAGAGCACCAGAATCTTTGTCATAATAGTGACCGTCCCAGGTAAATTCCCCTTTAACCTGAACACCACTATCTCTAAAGTAGACCTTAACGCCATCAATAGTTTGTGGTCCAGTCAGGTCTTTACCGCTAGCATCTTTGTAATGCCAGTAGCCATATTCGTCTCTATAGTACTGACCACCAGTGACGTTTGTTTCATTAGGTACTGAAGCTGGCTCATTGGCAGCTCGGTCTGTAGTTACAGCTTCGCGCGTTTGGCCTGTGGCTGATTCTGCAGGAGTTTGGCTTTCACTTGCAGTTGTTGAGGCAGTTTCACTGACAACTTCAGAGCTTGCAGCAGAAGTTGTGACTTGTTCTGAGACATTTGTAGTGCTTTCAGTGCTGGCTACCTTTTCAGTAGTAGCAGGAGCTTCAACAACCTTAGTTTCGACAAGGTCTGCTGTGGTTTCCACATTGGTAGATGTTGCAGCAGTCGTATCAAGGTTTGATGAGTTGTCAACTTTAGCTTCCTCAGCGAAGGCAGGTCTTGCGATAAAGGCAAAACTTGCAAGAGCAGTTGCACATGAGAATGCAATCAGACGTTTTTTGGACTTAGGTCCAGTAAAATTAGAATGTACTTTCATAATTCTTCCTCCTTTTTCCTACTTCCTATTATAGTGCTATTTTTAGAGACTTTCAAGAAAAATATAAGAAATTTAGACAAAAAAATAAGAAAAACGATTACATTGCGTTGCGAGTGAGAGGGGATGATTTTAGTTGCTACAGACTTTTCTAAAAACAAAAAAATCCAGGACCTATGCCCTGGATTTAGGAGATTATGAAAAAGAAAAGTTTTAGGATGGTTATAGTATATAAAGCAAAGCCTAAAGTTTTCTTAAAGTAAGAGATATCTTAAACTTTAGCCGAATTACCATTTTCATCAAAGTGATATGTTACGCCCTTGATGGTACGAGTTAGGTTAGTGACGAGCTCACCAGAGATTTCATCGTAGTAGTGACCATCTGGTGTAAAAGCACCTTTAATTTGTTCCCCCCTAGAGTTAAAGTAAAGCTTTTTACCATTAATTTCAGAAGCACCAATTGCTGCTGTACCATCTCCATTGAAATAATACCAATTTCCATTGGTAAAGACGAAGCGGTTTTTAACTGCTTTACCAGACTCACCAAAATAGTAAATTTTATCCCTTGTATAATAGAGGAGTGTATTTTTTTCCATTGAAGCAACTCGAATATATTTGCTTGCCCCACCTGGAGTGAAGTAGTAAAATTCGCCATCAATTTCTTTAAAGCCGATTACTTGTCTACCAGTTTCGTCATGGTAATAAGTATCTCCAAATGAGTTTTTTACAAAGCCAGAATAGTTTACTTTATATCCATTATCTTTATCATAAAAGTATTCAGGCATATATACACCATCTTGTGCAAATGCCCCTTTGGTTTGTGTTCCTTCATAGCGACTGAAGATGACTTCATGACCATCAATAGTATGAGCACCCTTTAAAGTATTGCCATTTTTATCAACGTAGTACCAAGATTTGTTGTATTCGATATAACGATTGGTCGCAAGTTCTCCAGAATCTGGATCGAAGTAGTGAACAAGGTTATTACGGGCATTGGTATAGGCCCCTTTAACCTGTTGACCATTGTCGCGGAAGAATACTTTTTGTCCATCGATAATTTGAGCTCCAGTAAGGTTGTCTCCATTTGCGTTTTTATAATACCAATTTCCGTTATCATCACTATAATAACCATTTGGGTTAGGAGCATCCGTACCTACGCCATTTTCATCAAATCGATAGGTCATACCATTAACTGTTAGAGTGGTGTTAGAGACGCGTGCTCCTGAATCAGGATCATAGTAGCGAAGAGTACCATTGTCGAGAACAAGCTCTCCTTTAGCTTGACGACCATTAGCATATAGGTAAACGATTTGACCGTCTATATTGACTTCACCATCTTGAGGACGAATAGCATTACCATCCTCTCCGTAATAATACCATCCGTCAGACTCTTTAATATAGCGATTTTTTACTGCTTGACCAGTAATTGAGTCAAAATAGTAGCGACGGGTGATTTTAGTAGGATTACCATAACCATAACTATTACCACGTGGTGAATTTTTTCCCTCCTCAAGAGAGATACTAATACCTTTTTGTAGAGAGCCAATATAAACAGGGGTAGTAGCATCATATATTTTGAAATAAAAGAGGTTTCCGTCAATCTCACGAACTCCTGTAAACTTAGAGCCATCATTGTTGAGGTAGTAAGTTTTTCCTCCTTTATCATTGACAAGACCTTCTTTTCTTACTCGAGCCCCAGAGTCAGCATCGTAATAGAAAGTCATATGAGGATAACTATAAGACTCTCCGCTAAAGTCACCTTTGACTTGAATACCTTTATAATCGAAGTAGACTTCTTGGCCATTGATAGTTTGTTCACCAGTGAGTGGATAGCCATTTTCACCTAAATAGTACCAATTACCTTTGTATTCAAGGTATCGATTAGTCCATAATTGCCCAGTATCAACATCGTAGTAACGAAATAGATTATTATTCCAACCGATTAAAGGTCCCTTAACTTGTTGCCCATTACTGCGGAAATAAACATTTTGACCATCGATAGTCTGTTCGCCTACGAGGTTCTTACCACTAGCATCTTTATAATACCAGTTGCCTTGGTCATCACTATAGTACTGACCACCAGTGACGTTTGTTTCATTAGGTACTGAAGCTGCCTCACTGTCAGCTCGGTCTGTAGATACAGTTTCGCGTGTTTGGCCAGAGGTTGACTCTGCAGGAGTTTGGTTTTCACTTGCAGTTGTTGAAGCTGTTTCACTGGTAGTTTCAGAGCTTGCAGCAGAAGTTGTGGCTTGTTCTGAGACGTTTGTAGTGCTTTCAGTGCTAGCTACATTTTCAGTAGTAGCAGGAGCTTCAACAACTTTAGTTTCGACAAGATCTGCTGTGGTTTCCACATTGGTAGATGTTGCAGCAGTTGCATCAAGGTTAGATGCGTTGTCAGCTTTAGCTTCCTCAGCGAAAGCAGGTCTTGCGATAAAGGCAAAACCTGCAAGGGCAGTTGCACATGAGAATGCAATCAGACGTTTTTTGGACTTAGGTCCAGTAAAATTAGAATGTACTTTCATACTTTTTCCTCCATTTCCTAAGTCCTATTATAGCGCTATTTTAGAGACTTTCAAGAAAATATAAGAAATTTAGATAAAAATAAGAAAACGATTACATTGCATTGCGAGTGAGAGGGGATGATTTTTAGTTGCTAAAGAGCTTTCTAAAAACAAAATAATCCAGGACCTATGCCCTGGATTTTAGGAGATTATGAAAAAGAAAAGTTTTAGGATGGTTATAGTATATAAAGCAAAGCCTAAAGTTTTCTTAAAGTAGAAGAAATATCTTGTTCTTCACTTTAATTCATTTTCTCAGTCGCTACACCATTTTCATCAATGACATAAGTTTTGCCATCTTTTTCTAGTGTTGCTTTGGTTGTGATTGGAGAACCGTACAAATCTTTCCCTAATGAGGTTGATTTTTCAAAGTGATAGAGCTTACCGTCAATTTCCTTCCAAGTTGGTTGGTAGGAAGATATTATCTGAGGCTCAAGATAGCAGAGATAGCCTTTATCAGTGCGGTAGAATCCTGTTCGAACGATTCCATTTTCGTCTGAAATGTAACCGGATTTAGTTTCATTACGTAATAATTCTGCGTAAGAACCGAAAAGATAGGTCTTTCCATCTATGGTTTCTGTTTTATTGATATAGCGATATTGGTTGCTTGGATCTAGGTAATAAGTCTTACCGTCAATTTCTCTCCACCCGGTTAATAGTTTTCCTTCTGAATCGGCAAGATATATTTCACCAAATAATTTAGCTGAACCATCAACTAGGAGTTGCCCATCTCGAGTGAAGTAATAATAATTTCCGTCGATTAGAAGCAACTCTTCTTTAGCTTGAAGACCATTTTCCTTAAAGTAAACACGGTGATTATCTAGTGTATACCAGCCAAAAACTTGAGCTCCATCATTGCCAAAGTAGAGCTTAGAATAGTAATTGTACGGATAGAATGCATTACGGAGGAGTTCACCATTGTTTTCAGCGAAATAGTAGTACTTCCCATCTATAAGGATACGCTTACCTTTTATTTGCTTACCACTGCCATCAAAGTAGAGTTGGACACCGTTAATGGTTTGCCAGCCAGTAGCTAATTGGCCCTTATCTTTGAGATAAGTCCAATCGCCATCCTTGTCCTGAACAAAGGTGTTGCGTAGAGATGATGTGACATGTCCTTCTTCATCAATGTTATAGGTAACACCACCAAGCTCAATGGTACGGTTAGTCCATAAAGCTCCGCTATCTTTATCGAAGTAGTAGGTATCCCCATCGATGTCAACCAAAGTTCCTTTGGCTTGCTTGCCATCTTTATCAAAGTAGAGTTGGACACCATCAATGGTTTGACGACCTGTTAGGAGTTTCCCATCTTTGTCGTAGTAGTACCAGTTCCAAAAGTCGTCGCGAATAAACTGATTTTTAGGTGTAACTTCAGTTGAGATTCCCTTGTCATCAAAGGAATAGACTTTGTCATCAACTTTCAAAGTTGTATTAGAGACAATAATTGTAGGACGCATACCAGCAGTAGGTTCGACGTAATCTCCATCTGTCAATCGGTAACGTTGCCCATTGATTTCCTCCCATGAAGGCTTAGTGACACTTTTTACTTCTGGTTGAAAGTAGTGGAGTTGACCATCAATACCTCGTTGGAATCCTTTTAAGACAATTCCGTTTTCATCAGTGCCATAGATTCCATTAAAAATACCTTCATTGTTATAGACAACAGGTGCAAAGTAGGCTTTAAGGCTATTTTTTTGGACTACACTATTAATGACAAAATAATCTTTATTTTCAAAAGTGATAATACCGTTTAGGACAACTCCATTTTCAGAAAAAATGTATTCCTTACCATCAATTATATGTCTACCGGTTTGAATGACGCCGTCAGCATCAGTGTGGTAAGTTGTTTTACTAGAGAAAAACATAGAAGGTCTCTCAACGATTCCATACGTGTTCTTAACCAATTGACCATCATAATCAAACAAATATCTCTTCCCCTCAATGGTTACGACATCATTTTGAGCTCTCAGGCCGTCTGATTGGAAGTAGTAGCGTTTGTTATCGATTGTATGCCAACCTGTAACGGGAGCACCGTCCTCTCCTAGATATTCAAAGAGGTGCGTATACATTGGATTGGTCCTATAACCATTAAAGATGATATGTTCATACCATTGATTAGTCATTAAGGCACCATTATGATAGGCAAAATAGTAGTGCTTGCCGTCGATTTCTTGTTTTTGTCCTTTGACTTGTTTACCTTCTTTATCAAAATAAAGGATGACACCATCAACATTTTGCCAACCAGTCAGTTTCTCACCATTAGTAGTGTAGTAATACCAATCTTTTTGGTTGTCAGATTGGAAATGACCACCGGTCACGACCTGGGTAGGTAGTTGCGTTTTTTCGGTTAGGATACCATCGGCATCTGCTAGATAAGTTTTACCATCTACTTCAATACTTGTATCAGTTACCTTACGCCCATTATCTTTATCGTAGTAGTAATCCTTGCCATCAATGGTGACTTTTTCACCTTTTGCTTGGATGCCATTGTCATGGAAGTAGAGGTTAAAGCTATCGATGGTTTGTGGGCCAGTTAGTTTGTGGCCCTCACTGTCTAGTAATACCAGTTACCTTGCTCATCAGAAGTGAACTTGCCACCTTGAGAAGGTAATTCCTGAGTGGTAATTGCGTTGTTGCTTGTTTCAGATGAGGTTTCAACACTTCTATCAGTTGTAGCTGTCTCACCAGATTGAGCGTGTTCAACCTTTTTATCAGTCTCGTTAGCAGGCTGTGTAGTAGTCGTTTCTGTAGGTTGAGTAGCAACATTAGTAGGTGCAGTATCAGAAGATACTGCTTCACTAGAAGCTTTTTCAACAGCCGTGCTCGCCGAAGCTACTTCGGTTCTTGTAATGAGGCTAGCACTTGTCTCAAGATTACTGTCAGAGACGACATTTTCAGGACTGTTAGTAGCGGTTGTATCAGGTTTAACTTCATCGGCTCCGACTTGTCCTAGTCCAATTAGTGAAGCCCCTATAGCCAAACTTGAGGCAGTGATTGTGATCCAATGTTTCTTAACTTTATGAAGTTTGAAACTAACTTTGTTTTCCATAATTTCCCCCTTATTATGGTGACTTGGCATACTCACATCGTGAAAGAATCAACGAGATTAATACCAAAGATTAATTTATGATTATATCTTACCCTTATTTTTTAACAAACTCAATAGAAAACGCATACATAATTACAGTTTCAATAAATAGTGCAATAGAGAGGTTTGAGAGAAGTAGATGTTTACACAAAAAATCCAGGACTTGAGCTCTGGATTTAGGAGATTATGAAAAAGAAAAGTTTTAGGCTTTTACCCATTAATTCACTTTCTCAGTTGCCACACCATTTTCATCAATGACATAAGTTTTGCCATCTTTTTCAAGGGTTGCATTGGTTGTGATTGGAGAACCGTAAAGATGTTTCCCTAATGAAGTTGATTTTTCGAAGTGATAGAGCTTACCGTCAATTTCCTTCCAAGTTGGTTGGTAGTCAGAAATTACTCTTGGCTCAAGATAGCATAGGTAGCCTTTATCAGTGCGGTAGAATCCTGTTCGAACGATTCCATTTTCGTCTGAAGCATATGCGTAATTAGTGTCATTACGCAATAATTCCGCGTAAGAACCGAAAAGATAGGTTTTACCGTCTATAGATGCTATTCTATTATAGTAGTGGTGCTTTTCGCTTGGATCTAGGTAATAGGTCTTACCGTCAATTTCTCTCCACCCGGATAATAATTTCCTTCTGAATCTGCAAGATATAAACTATTATATGATTTAGCGGAACCATTAACAAGAAGTTGGCCATCTTGATTGAAATAATAATAATTTCCGTCAATTAAAAGGACATTATCTTTAGCTTGTAGACCGTCTTCCTTAAAGTAAACACGGTAATCGTTTATTGTGTACCAGCCAAAAACTTGTGCTCCATCATTGCCAAAGTAGTGAATATATGAATTAAAGGAATGGAATGCATTACGGAGAAGTTCGCCACTGTTCTTATCGAAATAGTAGTATTTTCCATCTATAAGGATACGTTCACCTTTGATTTGTTTTCCAGTGCCATCAAAGTAGAGTTGGACACCGTCAATAGTCTGCCATCCAGTAGCTACTTGCCCTTTATCCTTGAGGTAGGTCCAGTCACCATCCTTATCTTGAACAAAGGTATTTCGAAGTGACGATGTCACACGTCCTTGATCATCAATTTCGTAGGTCATTCCATTGAGAGTTAGACTACGATTGGTCCACATAGCCCCACTATCCTTATCAAAGTAGTAAGTGTCACCATCAATGTCAACCAAAGTACCTTTGACTTGCTTACCATTTTTATCAAAGTAGAGTTGAACACCATCAATGGTTTGACGGCCTGTTAGGAGTTTGCCCTCTTTGTCGTAGTAGTACCAGTTCCAGAAATCATCGCGAACAAATTGGTTTTTAGCCGTAAATTCAGTCACTACTCCCTCATTATCAATTGTGTAGGTCTTATCATCGACTTTCAAAGTGTCGTTAGTAAGGATAATAGTGGTGTACATACCAGCATATCTTTCTGTTCGATATGATTTTGTTAGACGATAGCGCTTGCCATCGATTTCTTTCCATGTAGGCTTATCAACACTTTTTACCTCAGGTTGGAAGTAGTGAAGGTGACCATCAGAGCCTCGTTGGATGCCCTCGAGGAGGACACCGTTTTTATCAGTTCCATAGATTCCAGAGAAACTAGGCCCGCCCCAAAATGTTTTTTTTGAAAAAAGGGCTCCAAAATAGTTTTTTTCTATTTTACTATCTGTGACTAGATAAAGTTTGCTGTCATAACCTATGATACCATCAACAACTTGACCCTTTGAAGCAAAGATATATTCTTTTCCATCGATAATTTGTTTACCAGTTAAGACTTCGCCGTTAGCATTGGTACGGTAGGTAGAAGTGTTTGCATGGAACATTGAAGGAGTTTCAACAATGCCATATTTGTTCTTGACCAATTGTCCTTGGTAATCAAAAAGATAAATCTTCCCATCAATTGTGACAGTATCATTTTTAGCCAAAAGTCCATCAGGTTTGAAATAATAACGTTTACTGTCAATGGTATGCCATCCAATAAATGCAGCACCATCTTCGCCTAAGTAATTAGTATAAGTTGTATATTGAGGTTCTGTCCTATAGCCATTGAAAATTGAAGTGTGATGCCACTGATTCGTTAATAGAGAACCATCATTCTCATCGAATCGATAGTATTTTCCACCAATCTCTCGTTCTTGTCCTTTGACTTGTTTCCCATCTTTATCAAAATAAAGGATGACACCATCAACATTTTGCCAACCAGTCAATTTTTCACCGTTGGCAGTGTAGTAATACCAATCTTTTTGGTTGTCAGATTGGAAATGACCACCGGTCACGACCTGAGTAGGTAGTTGTGTTTTTTCGGTTAGGATACCATCAGCATCTGCTAGATAAGTTTTACCATCTACTTCAATACTTGTATCAGTTACCTTACGCCCATTATCTTTATCGTAGTAGTAGTCCTTGCCATCAATAGTGACTTTTTCACCTTTTGCTTGGATGCCATTGTCATGGAAGTAGAGGTTGAAGCTGTCAATGGTTTGTGGGCCAGTTAGTTTGTGGCCATCGTTGTCTAGGTAATACCAGTTACCCTGATCATCGGATGTGAACTTGCCACCTTGTGAGGGTGTTTCCTGTGAAGTAGTTACGTTGTCGCTTGTTTCAGATGATACTTCAGTACTTCTATCAGCAATAGTTGTTTCACTAGATTGAGCGGTTTCAACCTTTTTATCAGTCTCGTTAGCAGACTGTGTAGTAGTCGTTTCTGTAGGCTGACTAGTCGCATTAGTAGATTCAGTGTCAGTTGATACTGCTGCACTAGAAGTATTCTCGACAACTGTACTCGTTGGAGCTACTTCGGTTCTTGTTATAAGGCTAGCACTTGTCTCAAGATTGCTGTCAGAGACGACATTTCAGGACTGTTAACAGCAGTCGTTTCTGGTTTGACTTCATCGGCTCCGACCTGTCCTAGTCCAATTAGTGAAGCCCCGATAGCCAAACTTGAGGCAGCGATTGTGATCCAATGTTTCTTAACTTTATGAAGTTTGAAACGAACTTTGTTTTCCATAATTTTCCCCCTTGTATGGTGACTTGGTAAATTCATGCTGTGACATTTAAAACATCATGAACACCAAAAATTAATTTACGATTATATTTTAATCCTATTTTCTAATAACTTCAATAGAAAACGGATACAAAAACGCCATGATTTTATAAAAAGATTCTTATATTCGTGATAGTTATAGCCTATAAAAGAGTTTTCCTAATTTATTTATTTTTTCGTCTATAGATATGATTGAAAGAGCAATTGTCCCCATACAGTTTGAGAAAAAGACTCTTTTCTTCAAAAATCATCCTGTGTAAAATAAAGGGCATAAAAACATGAGAGGTGATTGCAATGACAAATCGTTACGACTTAAATAAAAATTTGGCACAGATGCTTAAGGGAGGCGTCATCATGGACGTTCAAAATCCTGAGCAAGCACGTATCGCTGAGGCGGCAGGAGCCGCTGCGGTCATGGCCTTGGAACGCATTCCGGCTGATATCCGTGCAGTAGGTGGTGTGTCACGTATGAGTGATCCTAAGATGATTAAGGAAATTCAGGACGCCGTTAGTATTCCAGTGATGGCTAAGGTGCGTATTGGTCATTTCGTGGAAGCACAGATTTTGCAGGCGATTGAGATTGACTATATCGACGAGAGTGAGGTTTTGACACCGGCCGATGACCTTATTCATGTGGACAAAACCAAATTTGATGTGCCTTTCGTCTGTGGGGCCAAGGATCTTGGTGAGGCTCTTCGTCGTATCTCTGAAGGGGCATCAATGATTCGTACCAAGGGTGAACCTGGTACTGGTGATATTGTTCAGGCTGTTCACCACTTGCGACTCATGAATCAAGAAATTCACCGTATTCAAAATCTTAGAGAAGATGAACTCTATATTACTGCTAAAGACTTGCAGGTGCCAATTGATTTGGTTCGTTATGTCCATGAACATGGCAAGTTGCCTGTTGTCAATTTTGCGGCAGGTGGTGTAGCGACACCAGCGGATGCTGCCCTAATGATGCAGTTGGGGGCTGAAGGTGTCTTTGTTGGTTCAGGGATTTTCAAATCAGGAGATCCGAAAAAACGTGCGGAAGCTATCGTCAAGGCAGTGACTAACTATAATCGTCCAGATATTTTGGCGCAAGTGTCAGAAGATTTGGGTGAAGCCATGGTTGGTATCAACAAGGATGAAATTGACATCTTAATGGCAGAGCGAGGAAAATAGATGACAAAAATTGGAATACTGGCTTTGCAAGGTGCTTTTGCAGAACATGAGCAGGTCTTGAAAGCACTTGGGGTTGAAACGGTTCAAATCAGAAATCGACAGGATTGGGAAGCTCACGCTGATTTGGACGGGCTCATTCTACCAGGGGGAGAGTCGACAGTCATGGGGAAACTCTTGCATGATTTAGACTTGTTTGAGCCGATTAAGACGAAAATTGATGCTGGACTACCTGTATTTGGAACCTGTGCAGGTCTGATTTTGTTGGCCAAAACCATAGTGGGGGACCAAACAAAACATTTGGCAAGTATGGACATCAATGTAGCCAGAAATGCCTATGGTCGCCAATTGGGCAGTTTTGTCACAGATGCTGAATTTAAGGGAATAGGCGAGATCCCAATGGTCTTTATTCGTGGGCCGATTATTGAAGCTATTGGACCAGAAGTGGAGATTCTAGCTCAAGTCAACGGGGCAATTGTGGCAGCTAGAGAAAAGCAGCTGCTAGTGACCTCTTTTCATCCAGAATTAACGGGTGACGAAAGGGTACATGCTTATTTCCTAGATATGATTAATCAGGCAAAAGAAGAAAAGCAATAGCTCAAAACCTATGACATCGTTTATTTCTAGACCGCACAAAAAAATCCAGGACCCGAGCCCTGGATTTAGGAGATTATGAAAAAGAAAAGTTTTAGGATGGTTATAGTATATAAAGCAAAGCCTAAAGTTTTCTTAAAGTAGAAGAAAAAGTTTACATGTGATATGAAAAAGGAAGTCGATTTTGAACGACTTCCTTTTTAGCGATTCCTAAATGAGAGTAATCATGCGATATCAATAGTTGTTATTTGAATTATATTCCTAAACTTCACCAGGTCCCATCAAATGTCCATTACCGTCAGCATCGAATTTGAAGGCACCAGTGTTTGTTCTAACAATGGTATTTTCAGCGCGTGCTCCATTCTTAGCATCGTAATAGTGGACAGTTCCGTCATCGTCAAATTTGAATTCGCCTCTAAGCTGTCTACCGTTTTGGTCGAAGTAAACATGGATGCCGTTTAAGGTTTGAGGTCCTGTCAGTTTATCCCCTTTAGCATTAACATAGTAGTAGAAATCTTCACGGTCTAAATCTTTGCTTTCTCTTGGGTACTGTCCATCCTGATCTACGATATCATTTCCAGGAATGGTAATAGTGAAGTGGAAGATGCGATCACCATCGAGATTTCGGTAATTCCAGTTGTAGACATGAACAAAGCTATCAGTTACGAGAGCACCAGAGTCTTTATCATAATAGTGTCCATCAGGGGCGAAGCGTCCCTTGACTTGTGCCCCATTAGGAAGGAAGTAAAAGCGACTATTTCCAAAGGTTTGAGGTCCTGTTAATGGCTTACCATCAGCATCGAGATAATACCAGGCAGTAGTATAGACATTTTGATTGTTGATGTCATCACGACCAATATAAGTCAAGATTTCTTTAAAAGCATTGGTTACGAGAGCCCCAGAATCTTTGTCATAGTATTTACCATTTGGTGCAAAATGTCCCTTGACTTGTGTACCAGTGAAATCATCAAAGTAGACTTTGACACCATCGATAGTTTGTTCTCCCTTGAGTTTATCACCTTTATCATTGACGTAAACCCAGTTGCCATCTTCAGTTTCAAGATAGCGTTTTGTTACAAGTGCACCAGAGTTTTTATCGTAATAGCGACCATCCTCTGCAAAACGTCCTTTGACTTGTTTGCCATCCTTGTCAAAGTAGACTGGAATGTTGTCAACGAAGTTGAGACCGATGAGGTTTTTACCGTTTGCATCCTTGTAGTACCAGTTGCCCTGGTTATCACTATAATAGTAACCACCAAAAACACGCGGTGCCTTGTCTAGGGAGACAGTAGGTGTAGGAGTGACGGGGGTATCTATTTCTTCGCCAGGTTTCATCAAATGTCCATTACCATTTGCATCGAATTTGAAGGCACCAGTGTTGGTTCTGACAATGGTATTTTCAGCGCGTGCACCGTTTTTCGCATCGTAGTAATGAACAGTACCATCTTCGTCAAATTCAAACTCACCTCTAAGTTGTCTACCGTTTTGGTCGAAGTAGACATGGATGCCGTTTAGGATTTGAGGTCCTGTCAGTTTGTCCCCCTTATCATCTACGTAATAGTAGAAATCTTCGCGATTCAAATCATTGCTAGAAAGTGGGTAATGACTCATATCCCAAAATTGGTTTTCACCGTTAGGTCCAACGACTGAATTATTAGGAATGGTGATGACAAAGTGATTCACACGATTTCCGTCTTGATTTTGGAAATTCCAGTTGTAGACATGGACAAAGCTGTTAGTTACAAGCGCACCAGAGTCCTTATCATAGTAATGTCCGTCAGGTGCGAAACGTCCCTTAACTTGTGCCCCATTAGGGAAGAAGTACATGTTTGTACCACCAAGATTTTGAGGACCTTTAAGTGGTCGTCCGTCGGCATCAAGGTAGTACCAATCAGTAGTATAAATGTTTTGACCGTTGATATCATCACGACCAATATAAGTTAAGAGCTCTTTAAAGGCCTTGGTTACAAGAGCACCAGAATCTTTGTCATAGTATCGACCATCCTCTGCAAAACCACCTTTGATTTGAATACCGTCTTGGCTAAAGTAAACAGGAACATTATCCACATAGTTCAGCCCAACAAGATTTTTGCCATTTGCATCCTTGTAATACCAGTTACCATTATCATCACTATAATAATGTCCACCAGAAATATGAGGTGCATTTTCAAGTGTTACAGAAGGTGAGACTGGCTTTTCATTGTCTTCGATTGGGGCAGGTTGTTCACTGTTTTTTGTAGGTGTTTTTGTTTCTTCGACAGGAATAGGTTCATTGACTTTTTCTGCCGAAGTCTTTGTGGCAGAGGCTTCTGAAGTTGCGGTTTTGATAGGTATAGCTTTATTGGCCTCATTATCTTGATTGCTATTACCTTGTTCAGAAGTAATTTCTACTGGTGATTCGCTTGCTAATTCAGATGAGGCGACTTCACTGCTAGGAGCTTCACTAAGAACCGTACTTGTACTAGTAGGTAGCTCAGTATTAGTTGAGATAGGATTTATAGTAGGTGCTTTGACCTCAACATTAGTTACTACAGTTTCTTGTGCAGGTGCAAGAATCTCAGTTGGTTGGCCTGTAGCTTCAGGTATTTACTTCATCCGCAAATGTAGGGCGTGCGACTAAAGTAAAAGTAGCTAGAGCAGTTGCGCAGGAAAGTGCTACGACGTGTTTCTTGGACATTTGCCAATGATAATTCATTTCAGTATTCATAATAGACTCCCTTCAAAAATGAACACCGATGTTTTGGTGTGTAACATAAAGGAGCTGGGCCGTCAGAAGAGTGTTAAAAGTGAGCAAATCTGTTAAAACGACTGAGCCCCATATCTAAATCTCTCAGGGCATGGCCATAAGACGATTTTATAGGCGAGCACGTCAAATATGTGGCAAGGAGAATATGCTTATGCTGTGTAGTTTATATCTAGAAACAAGTGATTTTATTTTTTTATCCTAATACTTTTATTTCTCTCCTTTCGTTTAATTATTGAATCCAACCTATGGCATGAGTCTTCAAATACAAAAAACTAGAGCTCTTAGTTTGAAGCATTCTCTCTAAAGCTCTAGTTTTATCTTATAGACAGATGTGTGATGAAAAGAGCCTTAGATTATCATGCAAAAAGTGCCTAAGGACCAGTTTTTCATGCATAAAAAAATTATTTTGACGTTAGAAGTCTCAAAGCCAAGTTCCTAATCCTAATCCCCTGTAGTACACTTTCAACGTTTTTAGTAAAACGCTTACATGTTCACCTATCTTTATTATAATACTTTTTTTATGACAAACAAGTTTTTTTACAAGATAATCATAATTGTTTTAGAATTGTTCATAATTGGCTTCTATTTGTATGACACTTATTGATAGTATGAAAAAGGAAGTTGACGGTTGGTCGACTTCCTTTTGTGTTGGGTAATTGACCATAGTCACTTGTAAATGACTATCGAAGGATATGTCCAACCCCGTCATTATCGAAGTAATAAGTAACGTGATTGATTGTCAAGGTTACATTTTCAGCACGATTACCAGAGCCAGGAAGATAATAGTAAGTCTTACCACCTAAAATGATGAGTTTATCTTTAGCTTGTATGCCCTTATATTGTCCATAATCATCATCGTAGAAGTAGACATGCTTGCCATCGATGACTTGTTTTCCAGTCAGAATATTTCCCTTACTATTTGCATAATACCAGTTATTTTTGTATTCGAAGTATTTTCCGGTTACAAGTGCACCAGTCTCTTTGTCATAGTAGTGTCTATTGTAGTTTGAATAGCCGAAGTCACCTTTCACTTTCTCACCGTAATTAAAGTAGTACTGAATTCCGTCCAAATACTTAGCACCGTCAAACTTATTTCCTTCTTTATCAACATAAAACTCTTTGCCAGCATCCTCAACCAATCTATCTGTTACTAAAGCACCGTTATCTTTATCGTAATAGTGGTTATCAGGAGCAAAATGCCCTTTGTATTGAACACCATTGGTACCGAAATAAACGTTGACGTTATCAATGGTATGAGCACCAAGGAGGAGGTAACC
>BNJU01001187.1_pt1 | contig 48447 bp, 75 predicted proteins | sample 8539281 | NCBI WGS metagenome assembly BNJU01 (sample SAMD00202456, study PRJDB9452) | human saliva metagenome | isolation source: human saliva | place: Japan | reverse complement strand
TTTTCTACTTAATCCTAAGAATACACACGTCCTACACCATGATTTATGTCAGGAAATTGCCATCGGCATAATTTATAGCGCGCGTATGGGCGGGAAGTATCGAAATGATGAGAAATACGAGACGTGCAAGATGTAGAGGAACTCATCTCCTCACTTTTTAGACAATCTATTGATTGTATATGATTGCATTTGTTTAACTCAGCTACAGATGCCTTTAATAACTTTGTACTCGCTTGCTGATGCTTCCTCCTGTCGCCCTCTTTCTCGAGAAAATACAAGAGATTATGTGCTTTTTAGCTCTTACTTTCCTTGATTTTTCAAGGGAATAAGGAGAGCACAGAGAAAAGTACGCACTGTGATGGCATAACATAAACGATCAATGAATAGGACATAATGGCTGAGTTTATTTATCAGATGATTAACGCTCGCAAGGCTTACGGCGATCGCGTGATTCTGGATAACGTCACCTTGAACTTCTTGCCTGGCGCAAAGATTGGTGTGGTAGGGAGACCCAACGGTATGGGTAAGTCCACACTGCTCAAGATTCATGGCAGGCACCGAGAATCTTTCAATGGTGAAGGCGGCATTACCCCGGCTATACTGTGGGTGTCTTTGCAGCAGGAGCCACCTCTGAATGAAGATAAACCAGTTATTGAAAACGTACGTTTTGGCATATATGGCGATTTGTATGCAAAGCGGAAGCGTTTTAACGATATTGGTATTGAAATGGCTGATCCAGACGCTGATTTCGACGCTTTGATGGCTGAGATGGGCGCTCTGCAAGGAAGAAATTGACGCTAAGAACGCTGGGATTTAGACAATCAGATTGAGCAGGCGATGGACGCTTTGCAGTGCCCAGACCCTGATTCGCCTGTAACTGTTCTGTCCGGTGGTGAGCGTCGCCGCGTTGCTTTGTGTAGTTACTGCTCGAAGCTCCAGATTTGCTTCGCTCGATGAGCCTACTAACCACTTGGACGCTGAGTCCATTTTTGTGGCTGGAACAGTTCTTGCACAACCATCGGGCGCTGTTTGGCTGTTGCCCACGACCGCTACTTCTACTCGATAATGTGGCTGAATGATTTGCAGAAGTTGATCGTGGTCAGCTCTTCCCTCTACAAGCGCAACTACACGCACGTGGAAACTAAAAGCTAAGCGTTTGGAAAGTTCAGGGTCAGAAAGACGCTAAAACTTTTACTAAGCGTTTGAAAACCGAGTTAGAGTGGGTTCGCACCTGCCAAAGGGACGTGTCAGGCAAAAGAATCAAGGCTCGTCTCGAACGTTACGATCAGATGGAGCAGGAAGTTACGCAACTCAAGAAGCTTGACTTCTCGAGATTCAGATTCCACCAGGGCACTCGTTTAGGTTCTACTGTTTTGAAGCAAACCACTTGCATAAGGCGTTTGAGATCGTGCTTATTGATGATTTGAGCTACATTGCCTCGCAACGGCATTGTCGGCATTATTGGTCCCCAACTGGTGTGGTAGACCACTTTGTTTAAGACGATTGTCGGTTTGGAAGAGCTGACCAGCGGCGAGCTGAAGGTTGGCGAAACTGTGTCGATTTCTTACGTTGACCAGAACCGCGCCGGTTTGGATCCAAACAAGAACCTGTGGGAGGCTGTTTTCATGATGGCCTTGACTATATCGAGGTGGGGCGGCGTAGAAGTGCCAACACGTGCATACGTGGCCAGCTTCGGTTTTAAGGGTTCCGACCAGCAGAAGCTGACAGGCGTTCTGTCTGGTGGTGAACGCAACCGTTTGAATTTGTGCTGACTTTGAAGCAGGGCGGCAACTTGCTGCTTCTCGATGAGCCTACAAACGATTTGGATGTGGAAACTCTGGAAAGCTTGGAGAATGCTTTGGAATCATTCCCAGGTTGTGCAGTAGTTATTTCTCACGATCGTTGGTTCCTCGATCGCGTTGCTACCCACATTTTGGCATGGGAAGGCGATGATGATAATCCTGCCAAGCGGTTCTGGTTCGAGTAACTTCCAAAGCTTATCAGAGAATAAGGTGGCTCGTTTGGGTGAAGAAGCATCCAAGCCTCATCGTATTCACCGTAAGCTGACACGCGCGATTAATTGTAGCGCATATATGCATGAGAGAGCGTAGCTGTAAAGTTGCGCTCTCTTTCTTCTTCACATCTGCTCCACGAAAATCTCAGACTATTTTCAGCTCTTCATGGAGTGTTGCTCAGCTTGTGCGCGTTATATATACATTACGCAAGGAAGAACAGCATTGGTTCCTCCCCAAGAAAACTAAATCCTCTTCTTCTCTCTATGCGATGATGTTACAGAGCTTGAAACCTTCACGGTACAAGCTGTGTAACATCATCGCTTTTGTCTATGAGTAGTGTTTTGCTCTTGCGCGAGTATTGATACGGTCAAAAAACAAGGGAGGTTCTCAGACCTTCCGAGATGCTTTCCAAACATTGGAAACGTTCTGCCAACGTTTTGACTGAAAGCAAGTCACTTCTGTCTGAGAACCTCTCTTTTATAAATAGTTATGACTATACCGCTTTTTTAGCTGCTCGAGCCGCCGCTCGCGCTTCTTTGCGTTCCTTACGCTTAGCTTTTTTAAGAGCTTTACGAGCGTTTACCCTCTCCACAGTATGAGGCAGATGACGCCACACACTGAAGAAGAGCAGGAGCGCTGCAAGAAGATAGAATGCAACTCGTACTGCGCCAGTAATCTGCGCTAAGCCATTATGATTTTTGAATACTGAACCTGGCATTGCACCATTCATAGCACGCGAGTTAGCTACCGTGTACAAGTATCGGTGAGCCGCATCACGCGCATACGCATAGACTTGTGGATTGGTTAAATCTATGCTCTTTCCTGTTGGATCAGTAGCATTGAGCAGTTTAATATCAGCACCTGCTTCAATCATCTGCTCATTATCCATAAATACACCAGTATTTGCGTTATCAGTAATAATGGCACCATTAAAGCCCCATTCACCACGCACTACGCCGCTAATCAGAGCATAACTACCGCCAGTCCATGTTGCACCCACACGGTTAAACGAAGTCATAATTCCGCGAGTAGCTCGGGATGTTGTTTCTGCATTCTCATATTTTCCGCTAGCAGTTTTCACATATTTCACGGTATTAGTGAGCTTGAGATTGTCTTCGAATGGCTTCTATATGATTTTCGCGAGCAGACTGCTCATTCAACCATGTAGCAATAGACATTTTGCCCTACACCGTCACCACGATGATTTTCTTGATCATGTGAATGCGAAATGCTTCACGTATGTGTAGATGCCATTATCTGCAAGCACTTGAATTTCTGCTTGAGACATAAGAGAGGTCAGGATTGGATCTTCAGAATAATATTCGCCATTACGACCGGAATAAGGTGCACGATGAATATTCACTCGACGGAGCATACATACCCGCTACCTTATCAAGCAATGCTTCGTCAGACCGTGGCTGACCAAATTCCTAGCTAACTCAGTGTTATGGGTTTGAGACAGCATCACAATGATTCGGATAGTTATATCGAATAGCACCATATAAAGCCACGAGCTTGCAGAATCAGCTTCATAATTGAATGGCGAATTAATCGAGTCAATTGCAGATACTCCATAGCCAGAATTACCAATCAGCTCTTTATATTCTGCTTCTGTTAGCTGGTCTAGCAGATTTTCCCAAGCTTTATCATCAAATTCCAAGCCACGCATTTCTAATAAGAGTTTCTACCATTTTTCTACCAAAAACTGGTGTAGCGGTTTTCTTTTCCGTACTGCCCAGAAGCGTGAGACTTCAGTTTCTTGAGTAATCCCTCAGATGCCTGCTTAGAGTAGGTATATGCTTTACCATCTTTACCATTAATTTCATTACCCCACGTAGAAATCTTTGTGGAGGCTTCACCATCATGTGTTGGGAAAGTACCCTGCCAATCTTGACGAAAGTTAAATAGGTAATATCGCCCGCAGCGGCATCAAGCTGATTGGTAATCTTTTGCCCCCGTGACGTTATCGGTAGAATAAGTTACCGTATCCACATCCGTATTTTCTGGGTATAGCTTGCCACAGTTGCTGCATTACCTTCAGCAGTCATTCCATCAGCAATACCCTTACCTGCGCGTGCAAGGAAGTTGTTGTTGCATCATGGGCGTCTGAGCATCAGTGAATAAGTATTCACCAGCATCCAGAATATAAATATGAGCACCCTTCGCATCATAAGCTTTAAAGCAAGTCTTCTTCACATCAATGTGAACAGTTTCAGATTCGCCAGGCTTAAGTTCCTTTGTTTGGTAAAACCAACAAGTTGGACATGGCAATTTCTCACCCATGAGCCTTATCATAATCAGTGTATGGAGTTGCATATGGACTTGAGCTACATCTTTTACCAGCAACAGCACCCGTAGTTAGTCCGCAGTCACTGTAACGTAAAGGACAGTCATCTTTCGGAGACAGCGTAAAAGTGCTATGCTCAAAAAGAGGTATAGCTCAAACCATGACCAAATGGATATGTCACTTGCTGATCGTACGTGTAATCACCAGCATTGCCTTGGTTCATAACCTTATCGAAATAACGGGTTTCATAATAGCGATACCCTACATAAATGCCTTCTTTATAAGACACATAATTATAGTTCGTCCACTGGCCTGCTGAATCAACATTCTCATAATCCCCAAAGTTCTGAGCAGCTGCGGATTGGGAATCATCTACTTCAAAAGTATCTACCGTACGTCCGGAAGGATTAATCTCACCTGAGAAAACTTTACCCACCATCATTAAGGCTTTCAGCAAGAACTACTGCTTCTAATGTGAGGAAAATCTTTGAGCCAGTCAAGCTGTAAAGCTGCGTTAGATTTTACTAATACAGTGACTGCATCAAAATGTTCATTCAAGTACGACAAAAGCTCCAATTCTGTAGAGTCAGGTTCGAGATACGACTTTTGTTTATCTTCATCGCTCTTGGCATGGTTATACATAGATCGAGGCATATCTCGACCTTCGCCAGCCACACGAGACCATACAAATACTGGCATAGTTCCTTGAGCAGAATCTAACAGATCTTTATGAGACTTGAGCATACTGAGTGGAACTTCGTTAATCGTAAAATCTTCCCGAGCGCCAAAACCAATCGACCCAGGGCCTGAAACCGTAGTTCTTCGTTTCATCTGAATTATAAAAATCCCATAAAGTGTTATTAACTTTAAAACCTGCAGACTCAAAGATTGTTTGCAGACTTCCTTGGCCAGAACCGCCAAGGAAAGATACCAGGGGAGTAAATATTCCCATATCCATTGCCTGCCGTGTTCCTGAATTGATAGAGAAGAAAACTGACTTTCGTTCCCTTCTTCATAGGCAAAGTATTATCATCATTTTTAAGCAATACGGTGCCTTCACCAGCAATACGGTTAGCTAAATCGTCTTCTGCTGCGCGAATATTTTCTTTAGTATGTTGCGCAGTGTAATAGTTGAGATTAACACCTGATGTATCTGCTCGGGAATTATCCACTGCGTGGCTATATAACCCCGTAAGGCTTCCTACCATCTTGTTGGAGAATCCACCAATCGCAGTTCCTGCTGCAAGAAAGCCTACAGCAGCTATTACAGATACCGTGGTCTTTGCCTATACGACCAACTCGTCCCGTACGACGGAAACTATTTATTTTACTCATCTCCTCCTTGATGGTGGTGATGAGTCTGAACTCTCACATCTGCAATGTTATTCAAGGAAGATTTAGCGCCGTTGTTTTTGAGATTACGCGAATTGCAAAGGAGAATGAGTGAGACTAAAGGTTTGGTTCTGCGTATTCACAGACACATGACCGCCGTGTTGCTGCACAACATAACGTGAACGCATACCAAAACCATGCTCATAATTACCTGATTTTGAAGTTTTTAACAGATTATCTGTATACTCAAGTTCCCCACTAAATTGATTTATCTGCCGAATAACAGTCATACTTCCCTGTCTAGAAATATCTAATGTAATAGACTTACTTAAGGTATCGGTATCAATTTTTTCTACTGCCTCAATAGCATTATCCATAATATTGCCCACAAGTGAATAGATATCCACGTATTCCATATGCCCCACTGCAGATCCATCAACTAAGCAATTGAGCGCAATACCTCGTCGAGAGCAATACAAGCTTTTCTCATTGAGAATAGCGTCAATAGCCTGATTACCTGTACTAAAGAGAGCATCGTATTGGCTGAGTGTATCGTGAATAAGCTGTTCAGCTTGAGCACCTTGTTTTTGTACTACTGATGTATTCGATAAGAAAACCTTTTTTAAATCATGCATCTTCATATTGATAACATCACGATATTCTTGACTTATCTCGTAATGCCGTTGCTGTCTATAGTTAATATCCTTCATTATTTCGACTTCGCGCAACATGTGATTTCGTGATGATACCAAAAGGAGCATGCTCATTACCATGATGGAGCACACCATATCGTAGACACGCACCAGCAAGTTGAGATAATAATACCAATGTTTAAACCCCGAACAGCTACTGGGAATACCTAACATGAAGAAGGGCGATTAGCAAAAATTACAAAAGCGAATACTGCTATGCACGCTAATATCCATCCGTGTCTATCGCGCAATACCCTCATCACTAATCTCTGCCGTGCGACCATTTCCACCAGATAACCACTACACAGATTACGTGGATACAGAAAATGAGAGCCTTAGATCATGCGGATCAGAATAGAGAAAGCTCTATATTACCTTACGACAGCACGGGTGCTCCTACAGCCTGCGCTCATATCTCAAGCTATAGCATGCGCATGAGTAGCAGGCTACACTAACAATAACTACCACTAGTGATGACTTGTAAAGAGCATTAATAGCGATAATAGCACAATAAAGCTCGACCAGACCAAAGGAAAATAGCTAATCCCTCGGGCAGTACTCCTTCTGAATGATACAAAACAGACTGAGCCAGAAACCATAGTGAGGGAATAAAATATACCAAGAAATGCTTCAACGCTATCTTCATGCCGCCCATGGACTGCCAACGGAGCGAACGAGAAAAATAAGCGTGCATCCAAAAAGATACCAGATAAAAGGTTGAAGAAAAGAAGTAAGCAAAGGTGCTGGCCACAGAAAAGCCCATATATTTCTGTATAACTCCCATCTTAAACCTCCTCCCCGAGACTATATAGCTCTTATTCGACATATGTGCAGCAGATTTCACCGCCAGAAGCGCATCGAACACAGCCACTTTCTTTTCCTCCTCGCCATACCCACTGTATGCGTTTTATAGCTCAATAGCATAAGTTCTTTATCAGTAAAGCCTGCGACAAAAGTAAATTCATAAACAGTAACGGTGACATTGAACGAAATCACTGGTTCAAGAAGAGCTGCATATTCTTTAAGAGTGCCCCACACCACATATACCGCACCATTGGCATCATGCACCATATGATCTCGCACTTCTATATATGTAATATTCCGAGACGAAATAAAATGTGTTCCATCACTGGACGGCAAAGTAACCATCACATCGCGTGAATTCATTTCTACCCGAGCAAGAGCTCTCTTCATAGTTAAAGCAAAAGTAGCAATCAAAAGAAGTTTAACCAGATAGCCAATCGCACTGACTTCGTAACCTTTAACAGCTAATTGCGTCACTTTCGTGGTAAAAATAATAGGCTTTGAGCCATGTTCTTCAAGCGTTTCGCGATAGACAGAAGCTGCTGTCATACCATCCATACCCGTGCCGTCTTCGCCAGGCATCTCGATATCGAGAAAAATCATATCCGCACCGCAAGCGCGCTCATCTGCTAAAATCTTCTAAATGATTTATAACGCTGTACTTCTATTCCCACATTCTCACTGTGTGCAAAACGTTCCTATGCCTGCTGGGTATGAGCAGCATCAACGTCTGTATCCTCAACAAGCGCAATTTTTACCACTGAAAACCTCCTTATCTCGGTATCGGAATAACCACACGAATCTCAAATACTTTCGTCCGTTATCTGCTTCTACGTGCACATTTCCTTCGTAACTCAGAGCCGTTACCGTGCAATCGACTTCTACCAAAACCGTGAAAGCGTTGATTTGTTTTTGTGATACTCGCGAGACCTGTATCTTTGGGATAACTGCACCTCCGGAAACATAAAAAGTTTGATGCTTCGATAATCAGTACCCATTTGTCACATGCGCTCTCAGTTCTATAGCGCGGTTAGCAGGGTGGAGATGAGGATTTTGCACAGCTTCAATAGCGTTATCGAGAATATTACCGAAAAGAGCTGTTATCTCAGAAGGTTTCAAAAAACTAAAGCCATTACCATCAACCATTGCAGACAACGCAATATCATGAGCTGAGCAATACAGACTTTTTTCTGTAAGTACTGCGTCAATCATATCGTTTCCTGTTTGATAGATGGAGTCATACACACGAATAGCGTTTTCTAGCTCGTGCATAGATTCAGTAGATACTTCAGATAACGCTGATTGTGTGTGCCATCGAGATTTTGAATTTGAGCACGTACGCTTGCTAAACCTTTTCGCACATCATGGAATTTAGCATTCACTAGTTCCATATTTTCCCCGACTCATATTGTAATGTTTCATTTTGGCTTCGTTCAGCTGAGTCAGTAAATCAATATCATTAATCAGACGATCTCGTGTGGACACCAAAAGTAGCACAGCCATTCCTAAAAGGAATATAGCAAATCAAGAATACGACGAAAGCAATATCTATCTGCCAAGGCATCACAACATGTTCTGGACGCATGAGCAAGACCATATTAAATGCAATGGCACATACTAATACAAAAACGCTTAATGCAACCCATCGTACAGATTGTTTTAAAGTCAACCTAGTGCACGCTGAGCTCGTATTGCACAGCGAACACATACATACCCGCGAGCACACTAATCTAAGAATAACATCCCGTGGCGTAGCATGGGATGAAAACCCTGCACTGCTGAGCTGCGGCAAAACCTAAAGTCAACGCACCGTACCCCATAACGTATACAGCAAAGCTTCAATGCCAGATACATCATAAGGCTCGCGAACAATACCAGCAAGCGACATGCGTATATCAGGTACAATAGGCATCGCATGGGGAAAACAAGTGAATTAGTTGTTCAAGAAACTACTACCAGCGCCCACCAATAATCAGCGCAGTACGCGCAAACAATCGAAGCAAACAACACTGTTGCTAGCACGGTTTTGGTCGCCATCCTGCTTTTAAGTAATGAATGCGACGAAACAACCAGCACGGCAATCAAAGTTTCTATAGGAAAACTTAAAAATGAATAATCTACGACGAAATTTCGTGCATTTACTCGCATGAATTCGAGGTTTATTCAAATCTCTCGACAGCAGAGCGCGACACGTGCAGTGCGTGTCGTGCACAATGTCGCTTGACACGGATCGTACTTGATTCACGTGCACAAATTCAATTACATTGTATCGGCTAATGAGCGGGGAAATTGAGTTCTTCACTTGCGTGAAAAGCTGCTTTGAGGCTGTTCATGCGGTGAGCACACCGTGTGCCGTGTAGTAGTAGAGTTTGTGGACTACTTCCATATAGTAAATATCGGAGGTTTTACGCGTTACCATCCGTTGTTTCGATGGCAATCTGCTCCACCACGTGCGAGGAAACGATACGTTCGATTTGTCGCCAAGCGAGCGCGAAAGTCTGCGAAATAGGCAACAAGTAGCTGATTGCATCACCTCGTAGCCTGCTACCGCATACTGGTATGCCATGCGCTGGTAAAAACGATAACAACTTGTTGATCGTACTCACGGATAGCGCGCGCTGTTTCAAGACCATCAAGACCATGCATTTCTATGTCGAAAAATGACGAAATCATGTTTGATCTTTATACGCTTGAACAAACTCTGTTCCTGAACTAAAAGATGATAGTGTTACTCGCAGCATCACGAGACAACACTAATGTCTTAGTATCTTCAGCTTCTTGCATCACATCATCAATGATGGCACGCATGTTCTCACCCTATTCCTTGTCTCAACTTTACACGAGAGCTAGGTGAACTAGGCGCAATGCGTCGTCAGCATTCACGACACTGCAGGCAACAGTTTAGGAAATGCACCGCTCGATTTGCGCCCTGCATACTATGAATATCACTTCAGTGAAGATGTGATGAAAAGATTAAAGGAGATACATGACTAGAAAGTTGTGAATGAACGGGTATCAAAGCCGACAGCGCTTACCTATGCGTAACAGCTTCTTCCTGACTATTTTGATTCCTATTACCTCTTATTTGCGCATTATTGCCACTATTTTGTATGCTGGTTTGAATTTTGCCAGCGGCGCGATAGATGTTGCTGTGGGTGGAGGAACGCATACACCGAAGAACGGAAGAACACGAAGCGCAGACCAACTTGCGAGAAAAGTATAAGATATTAACGAAGCGATCGAGCTTCGGGAAAAGTTACTCAAAAGTACTGATGAGGGCATGGTTCTGCTGAGAACGATGGCGGCTGCTATGACCTCGCTGGAAAATCACTTTGATGGGACGTGGTGCAGCAGACCCCTACGGTGGCACTGGATCAGGTCATGCGAGTACCGATGCGGCTGTGGTAAAAGCCGGTCTTGAAAAAGCTGGATTTACAGTCGATCCTACGGTTTATAGCAGCTCGACACCTACGCAATCCCATGCCGCTAAAGAATGGCGGACGCATTAATGATTAGCTTTACTTTTTGAGTGGTTCCACATATCGCATTGGCGAATGCCAGTGTCTCAAATATTCGCATCTGCAAAGTCTTTTTGCTCAATATAATGATGCCGCAGTTGTCGTTATTGGTCGTACAGGTGGCGAGGGTGAAGATTTAACCACCGATATGAGCAATGGGATGATAACTTACACTCCTGGTCGGCATTCTCGAACTGAACAAGGATGAAAAAGACCAGATTGCATTAGCAAAACAGAACTTTTGAAGGTTATTATTGTTGTAAATTCTTCTCAGCCAATTGAGATGGGCGAGCTGGGATGATCTCCCAGTTAATGCAATTATAACTCAGGAACTCCGGGCGTACTGGTGCTTATCTCTTGGAGAGATTGCGGGTGCGTTGAACCCATCTGGTCACACGGTTGACACGTGGGCGCGCGATTTCACGAAGAGATACTACTTTCGTCAATATCGGTCTCGAATGAGTACACAAACGCAGGTAAAATACGTTCCTTCTTTTGTGAACTATGAAGGTATTTATTCTGGCTACCGCTATTACGAAAACTGCGGCTGCTGAAAACTTTATTAAGTATGATGAGGCAGTTGTATATCCATTTGGTTATGGATTGTCTATACCACTTTTGATTGGTCTGAATCCTCGTTAACGGTAGATAGCAAGAAAGGTACTATTACTGCTGAGGTTACCGTTACTAATACCGGTTCTGTGGCTGGTAAAGACGTGGTTGAACTCTTCTATTCACTCCCTTATCCACGGGAGGTATTGAAAAGTCTGCAGTAGATTTGGGCAGTTCGCTTCAAAGACAGATACTCAAAAGCCAGGCGAGCGACACTGTGAAAGCCGGTAAGATTGAAGATATGACTCGTACGACTATAAGAACGCTCAGCCTATGTTCTCGAAGCTGGTGACTACACCCTAAGCATGCACTGCACTCGCACACTATTAAAAACGGTGTGAGCCCTTCACCTATAACGTTCCAGAAACGATTACGTGCTCTGCAGCAATCATCGTTCAGCGATAAAGCTGTAACCAGTCGGTTTGATGAACTAGCGTGCACGGCAGCCTGGACGAAAACTCTCTCTCTCTCGCGCCGATTTTCGCAGGTACCTTCCCGCAAGTTCCTGGTGATGCAGATAAAACTGCATCTGATTACTCAAGAAATTAAAGTAATTTTGAAACGGATATTACGAATTCCGTAATGGCAAAAGGCAGAGAAAAGCGCATGGTAAAACCAAATCAGCATGCTAACAACGGGAGCAAAGAATAATATTCAGCTTTCGAGCTGCGCGCTGCCATACGACGGCCAAAGTGGCGAAGTTCTCGACCAGCTCAAGGTGAGCGAGATGGTTGACGATGATTGATGACGAACGCATATGCCACTGATGCGCCTAACTCGCCTCCGCAAGCCTCGCGCTGGTTGGATTTTGATGCTCGCTGCAGGTTTCAGCTCCTTTGTTACTGAGTATTCATGGTTCTGCTCCCAACCGAAACTTTGATTGCTTCTACCTGGAATCGCGATTTGGCAGCTCAGATGGGTGATACATCGGTGAGGAAGGTTTTGCAACTGGGTGACTAACGGTTGGTATGCATTCAGCAGTAAATATCTCCACCGCAACCCATTTGCTGGCCAGACTTTTGAGTATTGATCAGAAGACCACACTGTCCGGTAAACTCGCCTCTGCTCGTAGCAAGTGCTGCTATGAACCGTAGTGTTGTAGTCTTCCTTAACACTGCTTTGAATGATCAAGAACAAAACCGTCAGGCTATGGTTTTGGATACATGGGCAGATGAACAAACTGTCATGAAATCTGCCTCAAGCCTTTCGAAATTAGCGGTGAAAGAATCTTCTGCTCAAGTCAGTATCCAGCTGAAGATGGTTCTATTCAAACCAGCACTATCGGCTGTATCGTATTATGAGCTCCCACAACCGTATTGGCGGCGTATGGGCTGGCGGCGATTGGCGTGTTCAAACAGCGGTGTTGCGCAACGGTGGGGCTTCCAAGGCGCTGTTGATGTCGATTTTCGCTACGATTGCTTCCCATACATGGTTCCTATGCAGGGGTGTGGCTGCTGGGATCGAATATCCAACTCAACATGGCGCATTTTCGAACAGTTTAAGAATACAGATAATCCAACGGCTGTATGTTTCTTACGCAAAGCTGTCACAACGTCATGCTTTGCAACCGCAAACTCAGTGTTGAACGGCTACGCACGGCGCTGGTACGACATGGCATGCTCCATGGTGGCGCTGGGTGTCAGTGGATGTGTATTCGTATTCTGCTTGCTACTCTTCCTCATCTACTGGATGGTTAAGCGTGCGCCGCGTAAAGCCCTATTCGTGAGAGACATGGCGAGAACAGCGCGAAAAAGCACTCAAAGGCGTCGCAGAAATCAATAGGAAAGAATGAACTAATGGTGGGCTTTTCACCCGTGCAGCAACGACACTCATTCTCAAGAATTTCTCAGCTTTTCTTTGGGGTGTTATCAGGTTTATACGGTTTATATAACATCCTTGCGTTGAACAAGCACCGCAAGTTCTTCCCCAAGAAAGAATTGAACCTTCTTCTTTCTCTCTTTCTCTTATGAGTTCCTGTTGACTCATAGTCAACAGGAATTTTCATACTAGCGAAACTACTGCAGGAGCTTCTAATGACGTCGTGATGATTCTTCTCTTGATCACATTCTTTCTGTTCTATCTCTCGGTACTGTCGAACACTGATGAGACGCATTCCGTTTTACGCGGCGAATCGCTCTATTTTCAACTGGTCGCGTTTGTGGGAGGTCAAGTTATTGCTCAGTCTGTAATGGCTGCCAGCGCACTCTAGATAATCGTTTACCTCATTCTGTGCACGGGCTACTTTTATGAGTGGGGATAATGCAACAAGACGTACGCTTTGATGTAGAAAATCTGCGTGACGGTCGCTCGTTTTCTAGCCGCCGTAAACGTTACTCAAGAACAAGGCGCGATTTAACGGCTATTGCCAGCTTCCAAACCCGGTCGGGAGGCGTGGTTTCGCTGACCCCATGCCGGCGGTCGTGCCAGATCCAGAAACTTTACCGAGCGCCAAACAGCTTGTGATCGCTTTGCTGAACACCTCCTGCGCATACGCCCGCAATCGCCTTTTCGATATTCGTCATGTTACGCCAGTGTTCTTTTAGGGGCGACCGAGTACCTCCCTCCTCTGAACCGCATAATCGCTCAGGCTTTCAGATGGTATGGATGAAGATTGACGGTGAAGTTCAGGTGGATCAAACCACTCATCGTGCTTTTGCACTTGCCCTTGGTTGCGATCGAGCTTATGCTTGAACCGAATTTTCCGTCGAGCGATTTAAGCAGCCACTCATGGTATGCATTTTGCAAAGCGGAATCATTCCATGGTGGTATCGCAGTAGTAGATGAACGATGGCATTTATATGCAAGATACACCAACAGCAGCTCATGGTCGTGGCTAGCCAAAGCAAAAGTATACGATACACGGCAATCTGTGGCAGCAATGGTTCAGAAAAGCTATGGTGCGCGTGCCAGAAAAATAAATAACCTTATAGAAAAGTGAGTTTTCACCTTATTTCTTAAAGCTCGTTTATCTAAAACATTCGCTAATGCAAAGCAGTTCCCGTGCTATGCGCTGAAATAGCCTTCATCATCTTCGTCGAGATTATCTTGAGGGAGTAATAAACGCTTCGACCAGTGTTTCACGTGCAACCTCGTCGGTTGTGCCCGCTACTGACGAATCCACTGCACAAAATGCTCATCGTCTGGAGCAAAGCATATTGGAATCGCCCGCCAGAGCAGCAATATCGCCATAGCTGGATAATCGCAGTTCGCCGTAGCATCACTCTCCTGCTGCTCTGACGAGCGCAATAATCCTTCATCATCTGCATCAGGTTTCGCACGCCAAAATCCCATAATGCTCGCACACCGTGAATAGCTGTAAACTGGATCTTTGCGGGGTTCGAGCGTGAGTATACGTTAAAAACGAACCAAGCCTGAGCGATGAACCGTACGTATCAGTGGTCTCTTCCAATTATGACTTTTACGCACGTTGGTAATGAGAGTCAGTTAGGGACTGCTCTAGTGGTTTTTCTGTACGTTCAGATAGAACTGCCATAAAGCTCGAGCATCGCGGAAACGTCGCGCATTACCTGAACCGTCTGCCACTGCGCGCGATCGCTGAAACAAGATTTTTACGCTCGTTACGGAATAATCAGCGTTCTCTTCAGACTTTAGTATCGTAACGCCCACTTCCTTGTGTGCATTGTCTGCGCGCATTTTCTTCTGGCGTCATTACATCAATGAAAGAGGTTACGACGATTATTAACTAATCGGTCGGTTTCCCAGCGAGGTATTGCTCTTGCTGGTGTAGCTATGGAAAAGCTGCCGTCAGTTGCGTTTACCGGCGGGCACTGTGCTAACCACGGTTCTATTCTTCGTGCCTGCTGGCACGCGCAACTCAAAAATGCATTTGATTTCACTATCCTTTTCCTCACCTGTTGGTGGCATAAAGGCACCAGATTTCCGCTCTAATACCCTACGTCCCGTCAAAGCGTGCGATGGCGCTGCTTTCCCAGGGAAACGCGCGAGATACGATACATCAGCGTTGTATACCTCAACAGAAAATACCATACCAGCCAAACAACGTGGCTGCCCATCAGCTTGAGCCATAACGAGCGTATTAACGCTACGTTCAGGGAGGCATCTTGGGAAATCTTACTGAGCGAACCGATGAACTGCCATGCTGACCACGCCACCACAGCTCCCCACCCGCACAATAGACGCTCACATACCACGCGCACTCACCATGAGGCATGATGCGTCACAAGCGTGGCAACAATCAAGCGCGAGAAAAGCCAATCAAGGCAGAAGTGGATAATACCACCACGGTACGCCGTGCTTTCATGCGATGCCTCCTAAAATCAATCCGTTGATTCTAACTCTAAACCATCAGCATCAGGTGCTGATTCAAGCAGATCAGCCACTCCCACCGTGATTACCAGGAAGCGCAGCGTTTGGTTCACATCCAGCCACGGACGTAATACAGCGCGCTGCCATGCACGAGGTGAGGCAAAGTTAGCCTGGATTATCGTTTGTAGAACCATCAAAATCAATAATATCAAGGTCGGTGGACGCGAGTCCCAATGCGTCGCGAGTTCGCCCGTGGACTGCTTCAATCATGTGCAAAGATTCGAGAAGCTGCTGAGCATCCAATGTTGTGCTTGGTTCCACTACTGCATTAAAAAGTCGGGCATCTCTAGAACTCACGGTTTTGTGCGTACGAGTGAAATCCCGTTGTTGATTTCCAGCCACAGCATCCATTGCCACGATCGCGGTGCGGAAAGGTTCTGAGGAACATCCCGGATTACCGCCCAGCAATAACCGCAGGTGTGCACACGTGGTTGCTGATCATTGTCAGCAGTGCGTGATTCCTGCTCACGCTGTTGCGCAGCATATACGAGGTTGCTGTAGGAGTGCTCTGCTCCTCACTATAGCGCTTTAGTGCGCGTGCCCACCGTAGCGAAACATCGCCGTGTCTTGCCTGTTAGGAGCCTGGGGCTTATAACGAGTTACTGGTCGTTTTCTTTACCGCCGCCGAGAGCAAAGCGACGGTCGGCGATGTCACAGTAGCGGCTCAATCAAATCACAATGCTCACCGCGAATCACAGATACAATACGATCTGCCAATCCTGAGGCGTGACCAACCGTATCGAAGCCGTCATCACTACGAGAAGCATCAGATAAATCCGCCTGCAACACAGCATCCACCACAAAAGGTTGTGGTTGGGCGTGTTCGAGGTGAACGCTCGTGTGTTCGCTTCTGCTCGCACGCCAGTAAGTGTTATATAGTCCATTGCTCCTCGCTTTTTCTGCCTTGGAGTCTAGCGATGCTGCTCGGCGTGCGCGCGTCACTGCACCACTTGCACTGCTAAACGGTTTGCGCGGCACATCATGCAACACGAACAGCCCATGCTCCGCTGCCGCGGCGAACAACACGTGAGCTTTGCTGTTACGTCATCGCCGGGCGGCTTCGATCGCTCAATCCCTGCTCGATGCAACAGCTGAGAGCGCAAAACGCTTGCGTGAGGCTAATCAGCACCTGGATACCCCATAGATGCAAAGACATGCTCCGGTCTGGCTGCGGCATCGTAGCGGTGCGCACAGTTGGTTAGACCCGTATCCGGATCAATAATAGCGTTCAGAAGGCACACCTGGTGATTTCTACAGCGCGAACTTGCTCAAACAGTTTCATCAGTAAGCTATGCCACAACATGCTCATAATCTGTTGTTTTTGTCTCGCCCTCGCCATCGAGCCATGCGCGCCAATGTTGCACTGATATACAAGCAATCGGAGTTATACAACCGCGCACATCTCTGCGTCGGCAGACCGCCGGATACATCGTTAATAATATGTGCACCCGCCTCTAAAGCTGCTTGAGCCAACGCTTGCTCGGGTGGTATCTACACTGACCGCAATCTGAGGATAATGCTCAGTAACAGCGCGAACAGCCGTAACCACGCTCTTTCTCTGTCTCTTCCGGCACGCGCAGCTCCCGGACGAGTGGATTCAGCACCAATATCAATAATATCTGCGCCTTGCTCAATCATCAGCTGAGCATGAGCAAAGCTTTATCTGCCTCAAGGCAACGCCCTCCATCAGAAAAGGAGTCCTCAGTAATATTCAAAACTCCATAACCAAGGTCGCTCAGCATGAAGTAGGTTCATACAGTAATTCCTGACGATTCATAGCCCATCTGTCATTTCCTTCGCTTATCTTCTGCCGGCGTGCATGCGGAGGCAATCTATGATTAAGGAGCCATAAGGCGTGTCTTTTCATAATGCACTCTTGCGCGTGAATATTTAACGCGCGTTTAAGACAGACGCATAGCTTCAGCGCGTGTAGAGAGTCACGCATAATACCGCGTACTGCTGAAGTAAGAGTATGTGCCAGCTTTTTGATACCGCGCATAGACATGCATAAATGCTCGCAATCCGTAACGACGATAACGCCTTGAGACGTAACTTTCGATTCACGAGGCATCAATACACTGTTGGGTTAAACGGCTCTTGCGCTTGCGGACGACGCGCATACATGTCTACTAAAGCGCGCAAGCTGAGGCGACCCACCACTTCCCATTCGCAGGAATGCAGCCAATATGAGCTACACCCGCCCGGAAAGGAAGTAAGATGATGCTCATGCGACGTAAATCTCAATATCGCGCACTGAACCATTTCTTCTGTAGCTCCACAGCCGAGCGATTTTGGCTAATACACTCGTCGGGATTAGAGTTGCAGACCTGCAAAAAGCTCACGACCTGCGGGCATGCGATCAGGAGTAGTCAAGCAAAGCCTCACGTTCGGATCTGCGCACAGACTCGAGCGAAAGGCGCGCAACCCGGCATGACGCCATCGCATCGATATTCGCCCGCCTCATCGGTAGCCTTTTGCGCCTCATTTCTGTTCAGCGTTCTGCTCAGCGGTGTCGAGGCAGTGTGCGCAGTTGCATCTGTCCGCTGCGGTTTCTGCTGAGTTTCTGACACGTGTGTTTCGCCGGTTTCTGCTGATGAGTCTCGTTCTGCTGATGGAGTCTCCGCTGCCCGCCGTGAGCATCCACCGCGACAGAACTGCGCCAGTCTGGAGTAGTACCGGCGCAATCCTCAGAAACCACGCGAGTTGGAACGCCGGCAGCCATTGTTCGCGCTGCGGTGCCTTCTTGAGTGGAGCAATAGCCTGCAGCTCGTTCGCATCCAAGGTTTCTCTCCAAAAGCTGGCGTACGCCAGTTCGTCCAACACGTCGCGATTGTTCGCGCACTCACGTGGACGCCTCGTCATGAGCAGTCTCAACGAGGCTTTAGCCTCATCATCAATAATCTGTGCTGTATGCTCGGAGTACGTGCGTGGTTGCGCGAATCTAAACCTCCTTGATTCGACTCATCGCTCCGCTTAATAACACCAACTTGTCGAGAAACGATTCCACCACCATACGGCGAGCAATGGTGGCTTCTCAAATATCGTGGAGATGCGCGTGGATTTGGATCGTGGAAAACCGCTTCCTCAGCCACGCGACCACCGCATACGCATAAGCCGTCTGATCGAGAAGCGGTTGCGAGACTGGCAGAATCGGTCTTCTGTTGGCACATCGCAGCTGTGTGTCCCCAAAAGCGCGGCCACGAGGCAGAGTCAGCTAGACCTTCGTTTACCGGGATCGAAGTGTGGCATGCACGGCAGCCACCGCCGCATGACCGCCTCGCGTGGGCGGTAGTGCGCAGTTCTTCCAGCCATCGCCATTGCTGCGACGACGAGATACTCATCACGGTCAATAGCTCATCAATAGCAGCGCATCAATCAAATCAGCGTTTTCGCGTGCTGTCAGCAAAGCAGCCTCATTGAGAACGTTTGCCAAGTCAGCACCGGTAAATCCAGGGTCAGCACTGCCACGATGCAAATCAACGTAAGGGCAAAGGCGCCCCTGGCATGAACCTTCAAAAATATCTTCGCGCCCCTTCAAATCAGGAACTTCTACAGCCACCCTGACGGTCAAAACGACAGGACGAGTCAGGCGGAATCCAGCACATCTGGACGGTTCGTCGCGGCAATAATAATAATATTGTCTTCTTTATCAAAACCATCCATCTCAACTAACAGAGCGTTCAAGGGTCTGCTCGCAGCGCCGCTTCCATTAGCGAAGCAGACGAACGGCGGCGACCCATCGCATCAATTTCATCAGTAAAGATAATTGCTGGAGCGTTCTTCTTTGCCTCTTCAGAGTTCACGCACACGAGCTTTCCAAACCAACGAAAACTTTACTTCGAGTCGGAACCCGCCATCGAGTGAACGGCACGCCAGCTTCACCAGCAATAGCGCGAGCAATCAAGGTTTACCCGTTCTGGAGGTAGTGGGCAGCAAACCGTGAGGAATGCGCGCGCCCAGCTTACGATCACGGTTTCGGATCGTGAAGTCTTTAATTTCTTCTACTTCGGTTACGGCGGCCTCTTCACCCGCAGCATCGGCAAACTTCGTCTTAGGAATATCGGCCTGCAAGCGCTTATTTTTATTGCCTCCAGAGGGCAGAGCATACCGCCGCCCACGCAGTCTCCCCGGGCGACGACACGATCCACCATCATGCCGAAGAGCAGAAGGATTGGCGGCAAAAGACGACAAAATGCCCATCACGGATTACTAAACTGAATGTTTACGTTATCCGTCTTTGTCTTCAGACTTCTGCGGTTTTGTTGAGCTCCTCGGCCTGTGCGGACGAAGTAGAACTACGCTTCTTACCGTAGTTCTTTGTCTGTTGGATAAAGTCTGCTGAGACTTTTGGCAATTTCTTCTTAAGTCCTTCTTTAAGGTCCAGCAACGGACTGATAGTTATCCGTAATTTCGACGCGCTACAGCTTGACCTTCTTTAATCAGAGAAACCGTCTTTTGTATCGATGCTTTTGCACATCTGATTGATTGACAAAGAGACGCTGATTAAGAGGCGCATACGCCATCCACAACCATGGACGCTACCACCGCTTTGAGTTATCGTCACCGTTACCGTTAGGTAAGGAGGGAATATGGCGAACCAGAGTTATTATTCTTGATTCTTGTCGCCCGGGTTGCGTGGATCGCGATGGATGCGTGGGGCAAACAGTTATTGATATCTGCCATATTCTGCGCTTGCTTCCTTGAGCACTGTTCACTATACTCAACACTTTATGGTTTATACACTGGGCGTTCTAGTTTGTTTGCGCTGTATGTTGCGCGGGTCTTTTGATGCTGCGCTCCACCTGCTAATCAACGATTTCGTGACTAAGCGCTAACGCAACTCTCGCGCAGTTACAGCTTCGTATGCCTCTGGTTTGAGCACAGCAATAGAATCAAGATTGCGATATTTTCTCATCGTAGTCAAGACCGAAGCCTACAACGAACTCATCAGGAATAGTAAATCCCTTATGTTTCACATCGACCTGAGCAATATGACGAGCAGGCTTTTCCAAAGCGCAAAAACTTCTGAAGCTGCACCTCGGCGCTTGGGTTCGTCAATCAGCCACTCCAAAGGATTGGTCCGGGTCAATAATATCTTCCACAATCAGCACGTCGACCATGCTACATCACAGCCTAAATCTTGACGCACTGTTGTTGTGCCGGAGCTTGCGTACCTGAACTCATAGAAGACAGCGACATAAAATCAATCTGCTGGGAATACTCACAGCTTGAGAGAAAAACTGACATAGTGTTGACTGCTCCTAAGCACGGCAACAAGCAGAGGATACTCCTGCATAATCAGCAGATACCTCAGCCGCTACTTCTTGAATTTTTATCGCTAATCTCCTGGCTGGAGATGAGTTCTTCAGCTATATCGTCACGTACATCAGAAATTTGCATAGTCACTATCTTTCCATAACTGAATGACCTCCTTTGCAGCTTATTCGCTACAAAGGGTGTAGAAATCTTCACAGTTTTTCTTTTTCTGTTCTATCTGAGATAGCTCAAGAAGAAAAATAGGCTGATTGAGTTGGCCAATGTCCAGATTTTCGAGTGCTGTAACTAACACGCGGCGCTGGATGGCTGCCGGGAACGCGCAAAGCTCAGTTTTTATTTCGAGCACACCATTTTCGCGCATAACACGATTGCGCATCGTTTACCGCTTCGTGAATGGTTGCGCATCTTCGACGCGAGTTGCGCGTGTATTGCTGCTGCACAACATTACGCTTGGTTATGCGTGACGGGGCAGGGAGCACATCGTATTGGATGCGAGAACGCACAGGATAACTACTGTCGAGTTCGCCTTCTACATCTTGCCCGTTCGTGGGGTCGTCCCAATAAGCTCAGGTTATATTCTTGGCATGGTTGCGTTGTGTCTTCACGCGAGAATTCCAGCAGGGGACGAACAAAAACGCATATGGTGAATATAGCGTTCACGCGCGATTCCTGTGAAACTTCTGGCGAGGGCGTGCGCAACAACTTCATAAGGATGGTCTCTGCCACGTCGTTGCTGGTGTGAGCTACTAACACGCACGCGGCGTTGAGGTTCTTTGCGGTGCTTACTAAAGCCGCATAACGCCCGTCGCGCGTCGATTCGAGACCAGCGCGTGTGGAGGGGACGTTGATGGATACGATGCGCACGGGGAAAGTCAATATTATTGCGCGTGCGGGCTGTGCGCTCGGCAGACGCTGTGCGATGCTTCTTGAAGCTGATGGTTCACCACAACAGCGCCAACGTGGTAGCCACGTGGTGTTAAAAACTCATGAGCTACGGCTGCGAGCGCGAGAAGATCCCTGCCACCTGAGCACGCCACCAGAACAAGCGGATGCTCTGAGAAGAGCTGGGGCTGGCGCCGGCGTTCTACGTTGTGCGATCCACCGACTCCACTGTTTCTCGCACGGCTGCATTCACAGCCGCGCACGCCAAGCTTTACCAATCGACTGCCTCTGCCCATCTACGATGTCGCAAAACCAATCACAAAAAGTATTCATGGCTGGAAAGAGCTTGTATAGCGCTTTCCCCGTTGACTAATACCACGAAAAGCGAGTGCTCCCCATTGGGTGCACCACGTTTTCGGCTAAGGAGCGTGCCCTTCTAAGCTTCCTGTTTTCGCTTGTGCCAGACCGTTTGTTTCGGCATTAAAAGCGCGATTGAGGAGATGCCATTGTGGTGCGAAATTGGCATGCCGACGGCTTCCATTCCATGTCAGTCCTGCTGTGTTTAGGTACGCAGATTGAACTGAGCCAATAATTGTGGTGTAGTGCTGAGCCATCTCTCGAAACCGCTGGTATCTGCCATCACTAAACCATCGAGTAGAAATACCGCTGTTTCTGTAAGCACGCTCACCACAACATCAGGAAGCACCAGCATGCACGTATTATTGTCATGTCACTGTGCGCCAAAGCAAGTAAACGTCTAAAGAGTTGAGCCAAAGAGTTATCGGGATGAGTTAGCATCGAATTAGACATAATTTGCCCTAGTGGAGCAGTCTGCACGGCAATATCAAAAAGCGATTCAGGCGCAGAAACTTGCGGAATGTTCTCCATTAGTAAGTTTATGCCTCGATTGGTAGAGCTTGAGCAAAAAGTTTCTGCCAGTACTAGCTGCCGGATTTGCATGACGCTGCGATACCACAGGTATTCTCCATCAGGATTAGCTGGCGGCTGACCATACCGAGTCCGCGCTTCATCCCGCAGCCATTGAAGACGTTTCCATCAGATTCGTATAGCCTTGATTCACTGGACTAGAAGCATTTTTCTAGCTCAGGCAAGAATCATGATTAAACGAAACTATCGTCATAGTGCAGCGACACCTGCGTAATACCCGCGCGATTGTAAAAGCCTGTGCGGTCTGGTCGGCTAAAAGAGTTAGCTGAACCTGCTCGACCATTTCACATGCTGTGCATCGAATTTGCACCAGACCCCAGCAAAATATCTCCGCCGCCTACCAAAGTAAGTGCGGCAGACGTGCTTATCGCTGGACGACTTCTCCATTTTCACCGTGGTTTTTAATGTCTTGCGAAGGGAGAGTCACGCGCTTGCAGCATAGCCTACCAAAGTTTTGCAGCGTAGAAGCTGGAGTAAGAGCATCTGCCTGGCGTTCGCTGAAAGGCTCGCGCCTAACTACCCGCCGTTGTTGCCAATAAAGAACTCCTGCTTTTTACTCCTTGCCGTGCAGACGACATGAGTATCGATTAACTCTTGAGCCTGCAGAAGCGTTAATATCTTTATGCGCCACGCTTGCAACTGTTTGTTTGCCCACCTTTCGCACGCTACGCTGAGAGTTGAGAGCTGCAATACTGCCTTCGCGGTAAATGCGAAATTCCAGAGATACATGCGAACAATACCCGCAGCATCTGCCTGCCAACGTGTCCGCCAGCCAAACATAGAGTTGTTGGCGCGCCGACTCAATCGTGCATGCGCGTTTAGATTAGTTTTCGCAAAGACCCTCCGTCCATAATCTGCAGCTGCACTCCGCCTGCCACTTGAGCGATCGGCCACCACTGGCTCTTGAGAGAAATAGCTACAAAGCAATAGGCACGTAACTAGCCATATAAATCAGGAAGCTGAGACTGTATGCCATTAATTCTGGAAAAGTAGTATTCAATTTAGCGCGTTCTACAAAAAGCCGAGAAAGCTGCTAACAGCATCGCCTGCACAAAGACTGGTAGCACAGACGATATCAGCCGGTTAAACCTGCACTAATCGAGAACCAAGATATATCCTAAAAGCAGCGCAAAGTAATACCCCACAAAGCGAATCAAAGGAAATAACCATAAACAGGGCAAACCATTAAAGTCATATCTATAGCAGAAAAATCTCGCTCTGTAGTAGCCCACTGCATCATAACTTTCGTAGTAGCGGAAAACTTCCAAATAATAACAGCACCGACCCAGCGCACACGTTGCGTCCAACTGGTTTTAGAAGTCAACAGGCTGTTCATGTCGAAAAACACTTAGCAGATCCATAAAAAGCAGCCGGTCTCCATACAAAATACAATCCATGCTAAATTCCATATCTTCGGTGAGCAAATGGAATTTCCATCCGTGCGCTCCACGCTCCGCGGCGCGAAAACATGAAACCTGTGCTCCCATGGCAGGACGTTCCCAAAGCTCGCGCGTCACGTTCACGCGATTCGCGCACGAGACCATAAAGCCGCTCGAGAGCGGTTATCGCCAAATTCACGAGAATTTCGGTAACTGAGTCAAAGCTTCAAAACCTGCCCTGGCGCGCTGTGTTCATTTCCGGCAATATGGTTTTGCTCGAGCAGATTATCGGCGTAAAAATGAAGACGCATGCACATTCTCGCATCAGTAGCCATCATCGACTGCGCAACAAATATTGCAAAGCGACAGCCTTTACCCACCTGCGTCTGGTTAAAAGCGCTCAATAACGCGACAGCCCAAACTGCGCGCAAGCTGTGCTGTATTGTCTGTGCGGTGATCACGCCACTGATCCACGTATCTATAGGTTCTTGCGGATACGTTTGGTTTGTGATGGAACGGATAAGGTTGCAATAGCGCCATGCCTCGTTTCGAGCAGAAAGTAAAGAACCGCATATCCCGCCCTGTTTGTGGCACGTCACGGAAGGTTTGCGGCTTGACGAGACATGCCCACAATCCCTGGTACCCACGCCCGGTATACGATAGTAATAGCGCCCAGATGGTAATAATCAGGTCAGGGAACGACAGCAATCCATTCATGCCTACGCTCAGTCGCTTTCGTTACCGGATACGTCATCTGCGATTATTCCGGGATTATTTGCGATTGTTCTCCTGATTATTTTCGCGTTAAACCTCGAACAAAGAACGCGCCGGCGCTTAACGAGGTTGAATAGGTGCAGCAGACGAAGGCAGGTTTGCTCTGCGATTTCTTCTCGCTCTTTTCTTCAGACGCGGCGAGCACGTGACATGGAATTTACGCGAAAGGAACATGGACTGTGATTGCTCCCGTGCTCGACAGACTCACGGAAGCCGAATCAAATCTTCAGCGGTAATATGCTGCTCATCCGCATTCTTCGGACGAATCTGAACCGTCATCGTCGCCGAAATCGCTGCTCCTGCAGCCTGCACGCTTTGCGCGATCTTGAGAAACCTTCACGGGCTTTGGATCATCAAGTTAAGATCGTTAGCTCGTAACGCTTCGATATGTGTGAGCGTGCCTGGATGCTCGCAATAATCGTGTCGGGAAGACGCCAGTCTCCCCACACGTGAAGGTAAAACGCGGCAAGGTAAGGATTGATTCCGTAGTCGTAGCAATGATGGACTGACCAGAATTATTTTCAATGTGCTGATAAATAACAATGAAATAATGTATAATTGCTGGACGGATACGTTGGTTTTCCCACCGTAAGCTGGAAGCGTAGCAATATAGGTACCGTCATTGTTTTGAACGCGAAATGTACGCAAGCTGTGGCAGGGCAGCCAGTTTGGTCGTGCAGAATAATGCGAAGATAGACGGGCGGATGGCGTTGTCGTGGCAAAACAATGCCGGTAGAGGAGGCGGAAATTGTTCTGAACAGCAGTCCAGGCGTAATGAGCGCTTTTGGGGAATCTTCAGGCAAATGGCAGATAACTTTACGCATACTGGTATGTGGGCTCATATGGTAGGTCACTGTTGCGAGATGGCGGTAAACCGTCAAGCATGGCTCCAAAGCAGAGCCTGCAGTATTGGCAGGCTGTGAAGGCCAGTGCTGTCGGTTTAATAACCTAAAATGGTCGATCGTTCGGGGTTGGTGGAAGCTCGTGGTCGAACTGACCATGCAGCCCTGCCTTGTGCGGCGGTCTCGGTGACCAGCACAATGGAGACGGCTGATTGACCATGAGGTTACCGAAACGCCGATGAACGTGCTGGTAGAATAAGGAAGAAGCGTAAGACCGGCGGATGCGTTGCGCTTCAACCCTTGGCGTGAGCCAGCTTTTCGCTCAGTGTTCACGACAGCGATATGACAATGAGTAGCACGCTGAGGCAATCGCCGCATGCGCCAAGAGTAGCCAAGTGCGGCGGCCAGCAGCGCGTAGAACAGCGCGTGTTATACCATTTCTGGCGGCGGCTGTCGCGTTTGCGCGGAAAATGGCATAAGTCTGGATTATTCGGCGCGTTTGCGTGTTTTTTCGTCTCTTGCGTTTCTTGCGTTTTTTCGTCTTGTGTGCTTCTGTGCTGGGTCAGGGTGCATGTTATTTAAACTGAGCGGAAGTTTTAGGCCTCTTGGGCTGGCTGCGCCCGTTTTCGCGCGTTTTGAAATAGCCTCGTTCTCTATGGGCGTTATGCTTTCTGTTTCTATTGTTGTTCTACGTGGGAACGATCTTGCATTCTTTCGTGTCTGCGCAACGCAACTGCCAGGTGTGCCGCTTTTGGTTATTGTGGTCGATAACCGCTCACGGATAATACGCGCGCGCTCGTTGAGCAATTTATTGCCGGGCGGATCCGGGCGAATGTGCGGCAGCCGGGCGAGAACAGGCGCAAGGACTCTTCAGACGCGCAGCAGATTTTGGATGTGGCTGGCGATGTTGGCGCGTATCGACGCGGACTGCATGATGGAGCCGGAATAGGTGAGATGTGAGTGCCTTTTTGAAGCGCATCCTGGCGCTGCGGGCGTTGCTGGTTCTGTGTTATTGCTACGATATGCCGTTGCCTCTGGTTGGTATGTTTTTGACGGTTTTAGTTCGTGAGAAACGGTAGCGCCGACGGTATGCCGCTTCTTTTCAGCTCGAAATGGCGAGGTGCGCGAAAAGCGTGGTGGAAACGATTCGTCCGCTTTCGTTTGTGAGGAATGGCAGGGCGTTTTCCGAAGAATGTGATTGAGTCTTGCTGCTTTTTGATGCGGCTTAGCCGCTCGGTTTGCGCTAACCTCGTTGTGGCTGCAGGTGCGCGCGAGTAGACAAAACTGCTCTTTTGGGCGTATATGCGTTACGTTCCACTTTTATGCGCGAATGTCAGCATGCGGCGCGATAGCTTCCCCTGAGCGCACGCTGTTAAAGCTGTATCTTTGTCAATACTATGCATCACGTGTATGGCGCGTGCTCCATTTTAGGATCGACACTGAACTCGTGTGGAAGGTTTTGAGCGCAAGTCGGTCTGAATTAGAGAAGAAGAACCGTCAGATCAGTGAATGTTGTAGCCTGTGCAGGCTCCTGCTCAGCCGGCGCCAGCAGTCTGGAAGATTCTAACCATGAACACGCAGTTTAACCAGGAAAGCGCGGACGTTTCTAACTTTGAACACTACACAAAGTAGTTAAACCTCTACTCTGGCTCGCTTAACCGTGCGAAACTTATGATTTGCTCGCTGTAGCAACCGGCGTACTCGACGCTGTATGTTTATGCCGTTTAACGATTGGCCATATTCTTGCTTTGCGTTTGCGATCTTTTATGAAAAATAGTTCCAGCGATACGCTGTTTGTGCTCATTTGTTGTGGTAACCATCGTTTGACCGTGTTGAGCTTCGTGAGCTAAGAGCAGGCGTAACGCTATCCGCAGGTATTTTTAGATTTTTGGCGGGTATCGTTGGCGGGTACGTCGGCGTTTTGATATGCAGCAAGCCAGTGAACTCGGCGGTGACTTTGTTCTTAGCAGTCGGCGCCTGTTCTACACGATCTTAGGTTCGTTGTTACTCGTGGCAGGTGTTCTTTCGGTGCTCTGACTAGTGGAAACTGCAGGTTTCGCTTCTGCTCTGTGCGAGCTGTTCCTTCTATGCAGAACCCTGTTGCTAACGTTCCAGTGCAGCGTGCCGGTTCGGCAGTTTCGCGCGACAGTTGCAGGTTTCCGTAACGGCTCAACCGCTCAGCAAGATCCGAATAGCTAACCGGGGTTGGCTTGTAGCGGGTAACCGCAGGCTGGGGGGTGATTGATCATTCCCCCGTCTTTGTTGTGCCCAATCGCTTGAGGCCTGGTGTGGGGGTTCAAATAATCCTCTCCCTAATGAAACGGGGTGGGCTGATTCTCTGTAGTCTTTCCTGTTTAAGTGGTCGACTTAACAACTTTTTTCGACTAAGCGCGGCGGCGTAGTGTGGTGATAGCGCCTGCAATCGAGCCGTGGGCGATGATTGCTGGGCGTTCATGTTGGCACCGGTCTTGGCAGTGAATAGAAGCAACTGTCTTGCTTGTCGTTCTGGTTTGGTTTTAACCTGCCGGTTTGTCGTTGCGGTTGGATTGGTTGGCTTGCAGTTATGTACTTGTTTACCTCGTCCCTATCGTTCACCGTCATTATCGGTATCAGGGTTGGTTGGGTCGGTATTTCCTGGATTACCGTTTTGGATCGGACTTGTTTCGTCAAGCGGTTCTTATCACCATTCACTTCGTACCATCGGAGTGCCGTCTTTATCGGTGTCTGGTTCTTTTGGATCGGTGCCGTGCTTCTTCTCGTCTACCATCGTTCAAACCATCTGGATCGGTATCTGGGTTGGTTGGATCAGTGCCATCATTAATCTCGGTACCATCATCTTCATCATATCCGTATCAGCCAGTTAGGATCGGTCTTCGGATCGGTCTGGGTTGGATCGTCGCTGTCTTGCCTGTATCTGGGTTGACCTTCGTGTTTGGGTTCCTCATACATCGTGTACCGTCACCATCAGGTAAGTTCAGCGGATCCGTGTTCCTGGTTGCCGTTTGGATCGGACTGTCAGCAAACGGATTCTTATTTCTAATTTACCTCGTGCCTGTTGACGCCATCATATCGGTGTCAGGTTCTGGGTTGGTTCAGTGATGTTTCTCTTACTTATCATTCGAACCATCGCCATCAGTATCAGGATTCTTAGGATCAGTTCGTCCTTCTTCTGATCTCGTCGCGTGTATTGTCATCATATCGTATCCGTGATGTGGGTACCGTCACCGTCAGTATCGCTGGAACTTAGCGTTCATTATCGTTACAGCGCAAGTGTAGGGGATGGTTTGACAGGACGGTAATCTGTTCGGGTCATGCATCCTTGCAGTGGAGCAGCAGTCACACTAATCTCTGCAGTGTTTTGTTCGGTAGTTGCGAGTATAATCTTGGGCCGTTGAAGTTATCAATAGCGGACTTTGTATTGGGATACTCGTCACGTATTCGTTGGCCACCTTGGTGGTCTTACCCGCTGGAACAATTGTATCCGCGTAGCTAGGTTCTGGGTTCACACTAACCACGTCACGGTTACCTTGGCAGTGTCCTTCGAACCATCAGGATGGTGACCGTCACTGTCTCTTCAATAACAGTGCCAGGCGTAAGCGCCCATGCTATCAATCTTGACCGTACACTACGCAGAAGTGGGATCAGCGGTGGCAGGCGAACGAGAACCGAGAACTTCGTACCCTCAGGCGGATTCTCTTATCACCCGTTTGAGAAACCTTTCACCGTCCCCACCAGGCCTTTACCCTCGCCCGGCTCATGCTTGGATCATGCTCAGTGTTCTGCTTTGCTTGTCCAGCAGTTACAACGTATTGATTGTTTCTGTCGTGCCCATCTGCGATGAAGTGGCCAACACGTTGACCGTGATGGCGTGCGCATATTCACTTTCCTGCGCGAGTACCGCGAAGGAAACGTCTGCACTGAAGGTTGGATTGATCCAAACCAGCAGGATCCTGTGTCTCACGAACTTGAAGAAGTCGTACCAGAAGGACAGCAGTGATCAGAGGTTGGTCAGCAACCAATGTAATCATTGAGCTCAACCAACCGTTACCGGCTTATGCGTTGTCTTGGGTGCAGATCCCATCGTCCTGCTTGACTGCCGTCACCTGTCCACGGGTGCTTTCTGTCCTTGGAACACATCCGGATAGGTTACCGTAACCATTGGCTGTCTTGATTTCATCGCCGGAAGCGCTGTAGCTCACATCAACCTGAACGGTTGCTTCACCAGTGTTTGATCAACCGTTACAGGAGAAATCCGCCAGGAACAGAGAAAGCTCAAATTCTCAGGCAGATTCTTATCACCGTCTGGACCTTCCACAGTCTCACCAGGCTTGCCAGTCTTGTCCTCGCAAGAAGGATTATGAGTCTGAGCGCATCGGTGCGGGCGTCTTCGCCGATCACAGCGTCGATAGTTTCCGAGGACTGATCCGGATAGGTCACCTCGCCTTAACGCAGTGTGCAGGTTTGTATCCTTGTCGCCGCTGAGCAGTACCAGTAATAGCACCGTCGCAGCAATCTGGAGATTCCAGTCGAAACCAGCAGCATCTTCGATAGCGAGAAATTGCGCTTCGCTGGCTGCAGCAGAGGACACAGGAGCAGCAACCTTAATCGCAGCACGCCCGTTTTACACTCGACGCTGTGCCAAGCAGGCTGATACGGCAGCTATTAGGATCATCGTTCGTCTCGGATCAGTCTGCAGGACGACGGATCGTCAACGTCTTTGCCTGTATCTGCTGACCTTCGCGTAGGTCTCTCACCATCCTTCTTGCCATCGCATCAGAATCAGGATCAACGGATCCGCGTTACCTGGTTCACCGTCTGGATCAGACTGCCGATCGCAAAGCGGATTCTTCGAACCGTTTGACTCGTCGCCATCGTTGACGCCATCCTTATCGGTGTCAGGATCAAGAGGGTTGGTACCGCGATCTTTCTCTTCCGCTTATCAGTCAGACCATCGCCATCGAGCATCAGGACTTTGCCGTGATCAGTGCCGTCCTTCTTCTCGTCCTCGTCCTTGATGCCGTCGTTAGCATCATCGTCATCCGTGATGTCTGCAGGTACCATCACCGTCGGTATCCAACCGGAACTCAGCGCACATTATATCGGTCACAGCGCCAGAATCAGCAGGATGAGGTTACGACAACCGGAACGGTAATCTGTTCGGCGCACCCATCGCTCACAGCAGGAGCAACCGTCACTAATCTCACCAGTGTTCTGGTCGATAAGTTACCGGTATAACCCTTCGGAGCCGTGAAGTCCTTATCAATAGCGAACTTCGTATTGAGAAGGATACGCGTCACACCCGTATTCGTTGCTTTCACCTGGTGGTCTGCACCCGCTGGAACAATTGTATCCGCGTAGCCAGGTTCCAGGGTTCACACCTAGCAACCGTCACGGTTACCTGGCGAGTGTCCTTCGAACCATCGATAGGTGACCGTCACTGTCTCTTCAATAAACGATTATGCAGCTTGCTCATCAATCTGAACTGTTACTACGCAGCTTTTGGATCAGCGGTTACAGGCGAACATAGGAACAGAGGAACTTCGTGCCCTCAGAAACAGATTCTTATCGCGTTTGAGAACCTGCGTCTGGCCAGGCTTACCCGAACCAGGCTTATACAGAAGGATCGTGCTCATCGGCCTGAGGGGTCTTAGGCGCAGGAACATCGCCAGACAGTCACCTTTGGCGGGCTTGCTTTCAGATCGTCTCCATCTGGATGCGTGCAGCCTGATAACCCGTATACTCAGTATCCTTTCTCAACCTCACCTGCGGTCGCGCAATGTGGGCGCCTGTTTTCTCGTCAATCTCTCAGATCCTTCCAGACTGCTTAAATCATCAGGATTGAAATCTCGAACTTCGTTCCAGCAGGAACAGCCGGATCAGAAACAAGAGCAGCGTAACAACGGGGTCTCCTTCGTTTACCGTTACATCTGTATAAGAAGGATCGTAAACGTTTCAGATCTTCCTTGTTCGCAATTACGAGGCGCGCCATAACTCCTCGACGGAGCTTCCTCGTCTGTAGAGCAGCCACAACTGCGGGCCGTCCAATCTTGGGTGCCTCGGCTTAGCAGCGTCGCTGGGGCGACAACTCGATACAGTACCGGTTGCCTTGTCGATGGGGACTTTCATGCAACCCTCTCTGAGCCAGTGGAAATTTCGGAATGCTGAACGGTTCCTTCCGCTGCTAACTTTCGTGATCGAGCTGATCGGGCAGGGCCACATCGCCTTGCTCATCCTATACAAAGTGGTCAGGTCGAGGCACATCAGACGGTCCGCTAGAACCTGCGCACACTCACATCGTCATATACAGGTCGAGAACCAACAATAACAGTATGCGTATCTCACACCAAACGATGTACCACGAGTTCCTGCTTTCTGCGTTAACTATGGATACAACGTAGCCGTAAAGTTCAAGTTGTCTTCGTCAATCCGACCAGCTGTCTCTCAGTGGGAAGGAAGGAATGGTACCGTCAGCGTTTTGCACTACAATCGTAATCTGAGGTTGCACACAACCTCACCTGTAGAAGTATTGATCCTATCTAATCTGGTACTTCACACCGCCTACGAATTGGTTTGGCAAACCCAGGAAGTTTCAGTTTTCTGCAACATCTCCCAGGAACACCAGGGTGAGGATATCCTCACCGTCGGTTACGCGGAAGTTCACGTAATCTGGATGCGCAGCCAAAATGATACCGTCGGCCTCATTCCAGCTGGAAGTTGTTTCGCAGGTGGCCAGCAAGCCGTTGTACTGACCAGGGACCCATGCGCCGTTGGTCATCGCATGGCGTACCGCGAGCAACACCCGCTTCATGTCGGTGGATCCGCCGAACAGCAATCGCGGTTGATGTGCTTGCTGTTGCCACGAGCATGGCGACAGACGACATCGCCTGCGAGTAGACCAGCGATCCGATGGTTTGGAGACTCAGCGATCTTGCGTGCCGCGTTGTTCACCTTGTGTCGATGCGTTTGCCTTAATTAAAGGCATAGTGCCTGGATTGTTCCATGGCGCCATACGTGCCCTTGGACTGCAAGTTCGAGCGATCGGCGAAACTCGCCTTAGCCGATGCGGTTTCTGCCAATCCACTTGTCGCGGCCTTCCTTCGCCATCTCCGCACGCGAATCCAGTCCTGCAGGCTTGCTTCGTTGTCGATAGTCCAACCAGCACCACGAACTTCCTTCGCAGAAGAACCAAACGGTAGAGGTCGGCTCGGCGCAGATCTTCTCCAGCGCGTGGTCGGAGAGACGACGGGCGTATATCACGCTCACTTCAGCCCGCGACATCAGTACCCTCTATCGAAGTGGCCGCTTCCGGGAAGAGCTGCACACTAGACCAGCCTGAGCGCTCGCAGCTTTAGCGCCAGCTCCAGGCGCATCGTCACGAACCATGCCGAGCTTGAGACGGTGAACGCCATTCTCCTCGGACGTTCTTGGAGGCTGTGCATAACCTCGTTCTCAGGCTTGAGACCGTAACGAATGTTCACGCACTCAAGACGCTCGTATGCAACGCCATCACCAATCTCAACATCGTATGCATAATCGCGTGCAGGCTGCACCAGCTACCGTTGCCAGTAATTCGACAACTGAGTGAGATGATCCTTTTATCGGGATTATCCGCCCAAATACGCCACTTTCTCACCCTGAGAAGATTTGGATCTGCATCGAGAGGTAACCAGGGTCTTACACCAGTCTCCGTGGTAAAGGTCCTTCATCTTAATAGCATATTCGCCTGATGCGTTCGTTGTGGTCAGTATAGATTGGAGAAACAGATCCATCCTTTTCCATCCACCGAGCATACACACGCACACCCTGCATAGGAATAGGCGGGAACGCATCATTCAAATGAATCTTTGTAGTTACCGTAGCTGCGAACATAAAACCTGACCCAGTAATCGTCGCCTTCGTTCCGTCTACGTCGAAGGAGACCTCGATTGCGTCATCATATCTGCTTGCTTGATCGGAGTGCGATGTCGTTGCTGGCCAATGCAGCTGATATACACCATCCTTACAAAGCCTGGGTAACTAACGGCTTCAGCAGGGAGTAAAGCCGATGCGAAGCTCCCGCTTAAAGCAAAACTGTGGCAACAGAGCAATCATACTCTACAGAAGCTGTGAGCTACACACCCTAATCGCGCCCGTTACCGGGCGTACGTTTCTCATCTGGTCACCATCATCTCTTTTTCTTTCTAGACACCGGGAATTGATGAATGCTGGGTGCCCATAGAGCTGCACGCTTACACTCACGAGCAAAGTGAAAGTGCTTACGCATCCCTTCATCATTGTCAGAGGTATTCAATAATATTTCCTCTTATAAATACAATTCCAACTCCTAAAACGCTCCTCTGAAATCGGGTTGTACGACAAGCATTGTTGGTGGGGTGTTGTTATTCAGATGATGCGTTAGGTTGATGACTTTTGGCTGGATCGTCAGGTCTGCCCAACCGGATGGCTTGATCTCGTAGTCGTTGTGTTATGGAGCATGTTCGCGTTCGCTGTGGTGTATGACCAGTGCTGTGCATATATGTTGATGATGTTGACCGGCGGCATGATATGGATGAGCTCGCATGCGCACCGGTTTTCGCGTCATGCAATACACGTCGCATGCTTTGATACGGTGGGTAACAACCAGTCACGAGCGTACGTAGCGTAGCTATAGTCGAGCATTACAGCTTTCTATCTGGTTATTAAAAACAGGAACAGTGCCTACTTAGTCACCTCGAGGTCTGAGGTGAGTGAACAGGTCACCAGCACGTAGCCCAGCGTTTGAGACATATTGCTACGCTCTTACGAGGACAGCTCTGTGAGTCGCTGACGATACGCCATATAACCAGCACGGTTTCTCCAGCAAGCATGTGTCGATACGTGGCGCACCGCTGGTACAACAACCGATCCACGCGCCTTGTTGTTCATCATTGGTAATACTGGGTGCGTTGGTGGCGAGTAAAGCGTAGAGTTCTTGACCAGCGCTTGAATCCATAGATTTCGTAGTAGTACGCGATCGTATGTTCGCACTGATATGGAGACAAGCATGTTGGATTCTGGGCTCAGACCATTGCGCGCGCATGCTTAGCCACTTCTGCACCACCATCGGTGGCAACTACGTCAGGAGGAGCGGTACGCCAGTAATGCTTGCCACGCGCCAGCATGTCTCACTGCATGCTAGACGCCATCCTAATATATGTCGGATCGCCGTGCGATCAGTACAGGAACACAGTGGCGACTACATAATCCGTCGACTGTGCGTCTCGTTTTGTTGGACTGCACCGTGAGTAATCGCTGGACAGGCTGATAACAGATTGTTCCGTCCGCATCTCGCATTCACATCGAGCATGCATGTCTTCCGGAAATAAGCGGACACGCGAGATGGCTCGGTAGAAACTGGGAATAATTTCACGTCCAGCGGCGGCGTTACGACTCCATAAAGTACACACACCTACTATGCTTGGAGAAGCATCTTGCTGAAGCCACGGATGCAACATCGTTGCGCAAGTTGCCGATACTGCACGAGATCAGTAGAGTCTGCTGGATGAGTACTCGCTTCAACTAGCCGATTAGATCTCGTTGAGATTCCTGGCGATGCCGATCGGATACGGAAGAGGCTGCACGAGAAAGCATGCTGATCCAACAGGATAAAAGAACCGCAATAGCAAAAACCGCACACAACCACACTGACCACGCGCGCCTGTAGAGAGGTGCGCGCCATAGTGAAAAACCTTTGAATGCGGTGTCTCACTTGATGTTCTCACTTGATAGTACTGCAGAATTTGTAGCCAATACACCGTGTGAATGACGTCAGGATGTTCCGGGTCTTTTTCCACCTTTTGCGACGAAGTCGTTGAATATGTACACTAACCAAGCGCGTATCACCAGCATCCGCATATCCCACACTTCTTTGAGTAAGGTAGTTCGAGAGCAGCTTCGTTCTCCCATTTCAGAAGCCAGCAGGAAGAGTAAATCGAATTCGAGTGCGGGTTAAGTTCGCATTATGCCCATAAACGCTCGACTGTATGTTGCGAACGATCCATGACTTCAAACCGTCTCGCCTGGCGAGCTGGATTACCAGCTGCTTGATTGCCTGATTGATGTCGTCAGCCGACGCAATCTGGGTGCGAATACGGGCTAAAAGGTTCGCTACTTTAAACGGCATTTTCCACACATAGTCATCGCACCAGCGCCAAACCTTCCAACGCACAGCCATTGTGTCTCGATTTTGCAGTCAACATAATAATGGGAACAACCGAGACTATGCGTATCTTCTGCGCAACACACTCCACTCCTGTAAGACCCGGTAACATCACGTCTAAAGAGCACAAAGATCGGGCTGAATAAGTGGGGAAAAGTTCAACGGCGCCAGCCATCATGGCACACGTACCGCACGAAAACCTTCGCCACTCCAGCACTATTGACAGCATCTCAGCCAAGGCTTGCATGATCGTCATCAACAATCATGATGGTGTACTGGCATTCATTGTCTTGATGCTTCACTGCACTTCTCCTCGTAGTCACGCTCTCATAACGCACTATATGTTAGCGTTCTGAACTCAATTTCAGCATAGCATTGTATTTAACTGTTTTACAGAAGATGAAGTGAGACTTATGTTGTGAAAGTACCTCATGCTCCAACGAGCGACTCGCTCATAAAAATAACCCGCGCTCGTCGCGTCTGGCTACTGCCGGCATTGCACGCTTGTTCCTGACTCCACTTCGCTGGATTGTCGCACTGTACTTCTCCTGTTTCTACGGCGCTTGCACTCGCCCTGCACGATGGCGCCGCCCACGGTCTAAGCATATGGTGGCTGCTCGCACTCGACCGAAATCGGCTTCCCTAACCACTGTTTTCGTCTTTCATACAGCGAAAAGCGCTCTCGTATACGCCATATTGCCTCACGCGGTTATGGGCTGTATAGGCACATGATGTCGACTCGCTTATCCGTTTATTTATGCGTTAGTTAAAAACATGATTATTCAGCCTCTTGGGCAGCGTCAATATGAGAGCCGTTCAGGCACATATCTGCTGGGCTTATCATGGCAATACGCCGTGGAACGGTCGTCCATCTTGCCAACCATGCGCCGGTACACGCCATCCGGCCTCCACTCCCGCGTCAATGCGTGCTCGTACTGCCACCACCCATGCAGCATCGCCAGACGCACATGCCTGCTGAGTTCGCGATACGGATTTCGCAGCCACTACGCGCAAAGAGTCGCGAGGTGCGCTTAGCATTTGCAGTCACGCAAACCGTTCAGCTCAGCTACCCACTGTGCACCTTCAAGAACTGTACGCGCCAATAAAGAGCATGAATTGACTTTAGCACGTTCGCATTGTAATGAGGTCTTTTACCCGATTCTTCCGCTTTCGCGCGCAACTGATTGGTTGTAAATAATGTGGTAAGCGCCAACAATTCCCGCAATATTAAAGGCTTTTGCGGGCGTAAAGGCAGCTACCGTGCAGTATGCATGCGCGCATCGCACCGATTGCGCAGGAATATGCGTGCGTCCTGGATGAGATAATATCGACCAGATTTCATCAGATATAACGAGTGCAAATCATGCTTTAGCATAACTAGCCGCCAGCTTTTCTCGATTTCTCGCGATGCCATACGCGACCTGTTGGAGTTGTGTGGCGGCAGAAAATCGCTACTTTTGCGCCACTTTCTGTCAGCACGCTGATCCACATCGTCATAATCCATGCTGATATGCGTACTGTGCCATCAGCGGTTAGGCGAATGCACAAATCTTGCAGCCGGCGGCGGTTAAACAGCTCGTAAAACCGATGCATGTTGGCGAATGAACTGCATCGGCGATCCTACGGCTTACAGTAGCTGCCAGAAACGGTGGAAATCAATCCTCCAAGCACGCCGTTTTCCTGCAACCATGTTTATCGTCAGAGTACCTCACGCCATTAGCGAGGCGCTGCCAATCTTTAATAACATCAAAGTATTTCTGTGGTGGCAGAAAAACCAACTATCGGATGCTCTAAACACGTTCCTGAATAGCACTGACCACAGCCAGCAGTAGCAGAATTCATACTCGCCACCCACATTTGGAATAGTGCTCAAAAGCACTTCCTGTGGCGCTTTTTGGAACACCTTCTATGCTGAGCAGTTGCATCTACTGCAAGAGCATTCGCTGCGCATGACGGTCGTAAGCCAGTCGTAAAATCCGAATGTGCCATTGCGTTTCTCCTGGTTTTCTCACTTTGTCTTAAGCGTACTGCACGGGTGCAGTGAAGATAATGCATGCACAAAGTGTTTCATTTTGTGTACTACACGGCGTATACAACATAGATATTATTCTCATAAGGAGGTTGGTTATGAGCAAGACATCAAATATCAACGTTCGCATGGAACCAGCAATACAAGCTGAGGAGCCTCTTCGGAAGTTTTGAATATCGCAACAGATGCGATTAACATATTTATTCACACATCATTACTTGAAGGAGGATTTCCATTCACGACAACCCAGGATATAACTCTGAGGAAACAGAAGCCGCAATGGTAGAAGCGCGACCGGGATTATGTCTGGAGAAACTCCCAGCCAAAAGATACACGATGCATTGAAGACGGTCTGCTGGATAGTGAGAATGAAGATGATTTAGTAATGCTCGATATGATGACTTCACCACATTCCGCCGAGACATCAAAAGATGACAAAAGTGCGGATTATGCATTTACTGGACACAATCCTTAGAAAACTCAGTAAAAGGAATACTCTAGACCCCACCATGAGGACTACGCTTTAACAGGAAACTTCACAGCGTTTTCATCGCAGTGCTCACATCTATTACCCGACTGATTGCGTGTATATACGCGTCGATGGCGAGAATCTTATTCTTGTAGCATCGAAGAGCAGGGACGCATTCGCTTTATATCTAAAAGATGCTACAGTTAGCTATGAAGTAACCCAACGGAAAGCGTACATGGATATGTAGCTCTTGGCAATCATACGGACTATTAGAAACTGCTCAGTGATCTTCAGAAGCGTAGGCGCGGAACTTTTGATGTTTCTGCCGTTCCTCATTTTGTACCGATTGACCAAGCTAGCTTTACTCCTTTATTGATGGCTTTATGAACCGGATTATGATACTTCTGGTGGCTCGTGGTGGCACACTAAAGGCTCTCACCGTTCTGTGGATTTATTATGGATCCAACATGGTGCTCTTCGCATGCAAGCTTTTATGGCGGTTTTGCACTTTTGGGATCAGCAGCGAACAGCGCTAGGCCATTTTTATTCGCCACGGAAACAGATGAGAAAGACGAAAAGGCTTCAGAACCATCTCGGGCGCTGTTTACTCGTGCCGGAGAGAATCGAACTCTCGTTGTCAGAGTGAAAAGTCGAGTGTCCCAACCATTAGACGACGAGCAACATGATCCATGTGTGACACGACTACTTCAGCCTACTGCACTTTTCCTGCGCCTCGGCGTGTCGTTGCGTCTTTTGTCAAGCTTTATCACACGCCGGTGCGCAAAATCATGAATAACGCGATCAGCGTCTCAAAGCCTTTTTCTCAAAATTAGTCCAGAACTCGTCCCTCAAAACGTTCGGACTCCACTAAAATCAGCTGTGGTAACTGCGGTGCCAACACCAGTACTTTCACTCACATGCTCAGTCGCCAAACCAACCGCTCTTTCCATCGCCAGCGTTCGCAAAAGTCCGCACGAGCATCCATCACTTCATGCACATGCAGCGTAATCTCACATCCAATATCTGTGGCACGCCGACGCCATCATCCCTTCAAAGCAGCATGCACAGCCTGAGCTAAACCATCTTTGCACTACATGACGCTTATGATGCTTTTGTTTTTGGCCAAGGATCTGGGCAAGAGTCCACACTTCACTCAACGCCCGGTTCAAAAGCGCTAAGCACTCAGAGCACGTCACCTGGTCACGCAAAGTTTCTGCAACTCATACCGCCATTAAAACCAGTACCGCCGCCAGAAGTATACACCTCAACACCAATAAAGTTGTCTTGCGGATGAGCAGCGGCTGCGCCACAATATTCTCCCCTGCTAGTTCCAATCTCTGCGATTACCCGACGTATCAGCGGAAATTCTTCACCCCAGGCCTGAGCCAAGAATTCCCAGGAAATACGCACAGTATCGCGCAACTCCCAGCGCATTCGCTTGCATCTGCAAGCGAAAGAACATAGTCTCATCGGCACAGCGTATTCCATGCGCGCTCTAAAACGCGCATCCGAGATGGACGAACGACGCACGAACGAAACCACCGAACGACGTGACGAGCATTATTGCGTCGCCTTTAGCACATCCCAGTCATGCAGCACTCCACCTATGAGTCAGAAAAATCTCAAGAGCACAACTGGCAGTCAAGCATACACATAGAGTCCGCGCTACTATAATAAAGTGTCATAAATGAACATGTACGCACATAAGTGCACATGTCTCTATACAACTCAATATTCAATGCAATTTTGGCGAACAATATGACTGTTCTTGTTACAGGCTGCATGTGGTTATAGCTGGCGCTCATGTGGTTCATGCTTTACACACGAAGCTAGCGAAAACATCGTCGTTGCGGACGATTTAGCTGCGGCAAGTCTTCGCACGTGGCAATTCTCGCTTCAGTACGAGCATGGATGATATCTGCGGGTGCAGATACACGATTAACGAGATTTACGCGGTGACGTGGATGCTGGCCGATTCATTTTTGCTGCCACTGCAAACAGGTTGGAGAATCCGTTTGAGAAGCCATTATAGGTACTCACCAGCAGAATATTAACGCGGTTTGCCAGACGTTCTACGCAGGCTGGCGGTAAAGAATGCCGTTCAAAAAGCTTGTCTTCTCCAGCTCAGCAGCAACACAGGCGTTCCGCCAGTGAGACTGTTGTTCCAGACGACGCAGCCACGGTTCCGGATTAACCGCTCACGGTCAGACCAAAACTATTCGGTGAATGGATGTGTCGCGCGGCAGCTCAGGCTTACGGCATTCGTTTGCTGCTTTGCGTTGCTAACGTAGCGGCTATGTCGGGCCGGTCAATTAGAAAGATCCAGCGATTTTGAACCTCGATTTCCTATAGGTTATTCTCGACCGTTTACAGCGCGGTTTAAGCTCCAGCTATTTTCGGCGATGACTACCCGATTGAAGACTGGCACCTGCGTTTCGCGACTACATCTCACGATTTCTGATTTAGCTGATGCACATAGTGGCCGCTATGCACTACTTAGACCGCGATGAACGCAAGTATGACAAGCTTTCAACGTAGGCAATACAGGTAAGGGCACTTCGTTCGCGAGTGATGACTGAAATTAAGAAGAAGGTTTCGGACTTCCATTCGTTGAAACTAACCAAACCCTCGTCGCGCTGGCGATCCTCCTCCATTTGATTGGTTCCCTGAACGCATTAATACTGAGATGGATTGGCATGCTCCAGCACGACGTGAAGCGATGTTGTTCAGTCTGCATGCAAAGGACGCTTGGCAGGCAAATCCAGCGCATCATATTGATGTAGAAAACATCGACGCAGAAGAACTAGAAGAGTATGAATATTTCCTGATAATCTGCTTTAAAGGCACCGAAAAACAAACCTAGGAATTACAAGGTTTCTGAGGGTTTATTCTTATTCTAGGTTGCGTGCATATGCGAAAAGCTCTATGTATATTTATCTCTTGGTTGCTACAAAGCAATCGTGCTCCGTAGCTCAGTTGGTTAGAGCGCCGCCCTGTCACGCGCGGAGGTCGCCGGTTCAGAGTCCGGTCGGAGTCGCTGGAGATATTCAGCCCGAGCACGCCGGGTTTTATTTTCCATGGCTCTGTAGCTCAGTTGGTAGAGCGAGCGACCGAAAATCGTAGGTCGCCGGATCGACGCCGGTCGGAGCCACTTTCACGATAGCTCGTTTTCGAGGGCTTTTGTTTTGATTTTTCTTGAGCACTGGACGCTGGACGTAAGGTTGCACGAGCAGATATTGTCGGTGGGTTGTTATTCGTTGAGTGCGTTGAGTTGACTTTTTGGTTGGATCATGTCAGGTCTGCCCAACTGATGGCTTAGTCGTAGTGTTGGCGTTGAGCATGTTCGCGTTCGCTGTGGTGTATGACCAGTTGTGTATACATATTTGTGATGTGTTGACCGGCGGCATGATATGGATGAGCTCGGATACGGGCAACGGGTTTTGTGTATGCATGTAACACCACCACACGCATGCTTTGATACGGTGGAGTAACAACCAGTCACGATGCGTACGTAGCATAGCGCATAGTCAGAGCATTACAGCTTTCTATCTGGTTATTAAAAACAGAACAATTGCCCTACTTAGTCACCTCGAGGTTGGTAGGTGAACAGGTCACCAGCACGTAGCTGAGCGTTGAGCATATTACATGCTCTTACGAGACGCTCGGTGTTGACGATACGCCCATTAACCAGCACGGTTTCTCAGCAAGCATGCGTTTACGTGGCGCACCAAGTGGTATAACAACCGATCCACGCGCCTTGTTGTTCATCATTGGTAATACGGGTAAGTTGTTGTGATAAAGCGTAGAGTTCTTGACCAGCCTTGAATCATTGGATTCCTAGTAGTACGCGATCGTATATTCGCACTGATATGGAACAAGCAGCGTTGGTTCTGGTATCAGACCATTGCGCGTGGCGTGCTTTAGCAAACTCCTGACCACCATCAGTGACAGCCACGTCAGGAGGGAGCGATACGTGCCAGTACGCTTGCCACGCGCCAGCATGCTCACTGAGGCTAGACGCCGTCCTAATATATGTCTGGACTCATCGCGATCAGTAAGACACAATCCCGTGTAGCTCTCAAGCCATCGACATGGATGACATGATGAACCTCATCGATGATGGTGATAAAGTCAGTATGGCCAGAATATCATCGAAACAGCATTTGCAGGCTACGTCCCTTGCCCGGCATGAGGATAAGGGACGGTCAACCATAATGAAGTGTAAGAACGTGGTCAAATTCTTGGCATGTTATCAATGCGTACACTCGTCGTGACCTGACAAAACGAGCATCTGTATCGTGGGCATAGCGCTTCTTCGTAGGATAGGGTTCCCAGGAAATCATGGGATGACCGCATGTTTGACATAATCGCGTGGTCGTCATTTATCAACTCTACGACTAAAAACCTCGAAAACACAAGACTGAACACGGCTAAAACCAACAATATTTGCCCAACCTCACAGTTGAATCAAACCAACTCAACCACCAACAAGCCCAACAAACACAAGCCAACACACAACAAAAAGCCAACACAATCTGTCGAGCTAACCCCATAAAGGTGGGCACTCTGCAGTGAGACAATGCCCACCCTCATCTTCTAATAGACAGGACGTTCTCGAAGTCCCAAGAAACGTCCTGTTTGATTAATATTACCGCGCTTTAATGCGTCAGTCCAAAACCTTCATACAGGGAAGTCATCCGCAAGCTTAGCAATGCAGCGCGCAAACTTTCGATATCTGCAGATTTTCCGTCACGCAAAGCGGTAGCAGCACGTCAGCAACCTCGGTAAACTCTGTTTGCTCCAAAACCACGGGTAGCCAGTGCTGGTGTGCCCGATACGCAAAGCCGGACGTTACTTTTGGTGGTCGTGGATCCCGCAGGAACCGCGTTTATGGTTGACGGTATACCGACAGCATCGAGCAAAATCTTCTGCTTCTTGACCGTTGAGTTCGCTGTTACGCAAATCGACCAGAACGAGATGAACATCTGTTCCGCCGGTTACTACGGATACTCCGCTTTTGCTCAACATCAGCTGCGTTCAAAACGCCCAGCGAGGATTTTAGCGCCTTCAGGGTACGCTGCTGGCGGTTCTTAAAACTCCTCGCTGGCAGCAATCTTAAATGCAACTGCTTTGCCAGCAATAATATGCATAAGAGGCCGCCTTGCTGACCTGGAATACTGCGAGAGTTAAGTTTTTGCTGAACTGTTCTGCATCGCGAGACAGCAACATACCTGAGCGAGGCCACCCAAAGTCTTGTGAATCAGTTGTCGATACTACATCAGAATATGGAACTGGTCTTGGATGCAATCCTGCTGCAACGAGACCTGCAAAATGAGCCATATCCGTCTGAGCATGCACCTCACTGTCCGCAATCCACGGAATGCTCGAAAATCAATATGGCGAGGATACGCTGACCATCCGGCGATAAATCATCTGTGGGCGCGTTTCGAGTGCCTTTTGACGCACCTGCTCCATGTTGATGCGGTATGTTTCTGGATCGAGCTGATAGATACAGCGTTGTAGTTTTTCAGAGAAGTTAATCTTCATACCGTGCGTTAAAATGACCACCGTGAGACAAATCCAACCCCATAACCGTATCGCCTGGGTTGAGTAAAAGCATGATAAACTGCAGCATGTAGCTTGTGCGCCTGAATGAGGTTGCACATTTGCATATTCAGCTCCGAATAAGGCTTTAGCACGCTCAATAGCGAGGGTTTCCACCTTATCTACTTCTTGGCAACCGCCATAGTAGCGATGGCCTGGATATCCTTCAGCATATTTATTCGTCAGCACAGATCCCATGGCTTGGAGCACTGCGCGAGGAACAAAGTTCTCTGAAGCAATCATCTCGAGGTAAGTTTGTTGACGTTCCAGCTCAGAATCAAGCACTACGGCAACATCTGGGTCTACGCTTGCTATTGGATCGTTAAATACCGTCAGTGCAGTTCTCCTCATTTGTGCAATGACTGGATGATGTGCGGCGGTTATGCCCACGCTTCTAAGCATACGCGAAACCCTCGTTTGACGCTTGTCTGATTCTCACTGGCTCGAGAAGACTGTGGTTAGTCTCACAGGGTTTTTGCCATAAAAGAAGGTGCACATGCAAAACTGCGCATGCACCTTCTATCTGGTTTTTCGCCAGCTTAGGAACAGCTTACGAGCAGCCTCTACAGCGCGAGCTGCAGAAACCAAGCACAGCAAGAACTACAGTTACAGTAGCTGCCATAACCGGGTTCACGCCTGTCTCGTGCAGAGTTTCTTAGCTGGCTCAGTGGCAGCAGCAACAGGCTTGTCTCGCCTTCTTATCGTCCGACTTGTTAGCGTCAACATCGGAGCCGTTACTGCTTATCGCCCTTGTTCCTCAACAACGTGCAAGTCGAGAGAAGCTTCTTCAGCAGTTTCAGAAGCAGCGAACTCCTTGCAATCGCTAGCAATATTCACCTGCTTGACAATCTCGTATCGTCGGCAAAACGTAAGAGAGCTTGTAAGATCAGCCTCGAAATCAGACAGCTACGACATTGCCCTTCACAGCAGTAGGCGCAATTTCCTTGTTATCTTCCTTGTTTACCAGCTTGAAGCCAAAGCTTTATTAAGAAGTTCCTCGGTTACAGCCTGCGCCTGACCATCAACTGTTGCAGCAACATTATAAGGAGCAGTAGTTGGCTGAGGAATTTCAGCGAAATCGATGTAAAGGTTCTGGTGATTGTTGGAACCACAGATGCGAACTGTCGAGACAATCTTTTTGAGGAAGATGCTGCGACGATTGCAGCAGATTTACGTGAGAATCTCATAACCTTCTGGGGTTGTGTGTTTCACGATGATAGCGCCCTTGGGAAGGTCGGTGAAAGTTACCTCATGCTTGTTGTATAAGTCGGGTGTATATACTTCCTTGCTTTCAGTATTGGTTAAAGTAAGGCCGATACTTTCAACCTGCTCCGGAGTAGCAGAGTCCCCCCCCCCCAGCGCACTGCAACAACAACTTTGCTTGCGATGGCTGGCTCACTAGGATTATCTTGCACTGGTGGCACCACTGGATTAGGCTAGCGATCGGAACGAACCAGTAACATAAAAGACGACCACTATCTCGCGTTATCGTCGGTAGTCACTGCTGAACCTGAGGCAATAATGTTCTTATTAGGCAACTTCTCGTAACCATCAGGAATTGTGTACTTTAAGGTATAAGCACCATATGGAATCAGTCGTAGCAACATATTTCTCGACGCTTTGGAATACGAAATTGTATGCCTTACCATCCGCACTCACTAATTGTGAATTCAACTAATCCTTCCATAAGTTATCTTCTGCACTACCATTATTCAAATTGAGAACTACATCACGCGTTTTAACCTCATCGGTTGTTTCTGATGGCACTGCCGGAGCAGCTGGTGTTGTAGACGTCGCTGGAGTATCCGTACCATCTGCAGCAAGCTGCTGCAGGAGACATTAAGAGCAAGCGTTAAACCTGCTGAAACTATCATCAATTTTTCTTCACTTTCCCTTCTCGAAAAGTTTTTCGTGCAAGCACTTTCCTCAACCAGTAGACATCCCTGGATATGTCCGAAAAACAATAATGTTCTCAGTAAAAACAGTAAGACGCCTCACATTACTGTGCAAGGCGTCTTAATTATTATTCCTTTTTACTTACTTCTTCCTCATAAGCAATCTGATTATCGAAACTCATCATCCTTGACTTTTGCAGACAGAACCAGGGAAATGAGCGTGAGACAGAAGCAATGGCGAGTATACACTCACCATCCATGTACTACCGCCGGCAGCCTTCCACAGAGACAACAGCAATAATACAGGAGCTAATGCAGCACCCAAAATAGAGCTGACATTGTAGCGCAGTTGCCGAGCCAGTGTGCGCACGTTGGTTGGGAACATTTCTGGCAGGAACGCACCCATCGGACCGAAAGTAATACCCATAAGGATGAAGCCAACAATCAGGAAGGCTTCTACAGCGTATACGCTCAAAATGTTGCCGTGATTAAAATCAAGGAAGAGCAGGGAAGATCAGACCGGAAAAATAATGATCGCAACAGTTACCCAAATCAAGAGCTTGCGGCGGCCAATCTTATCATCTACAATCGACACGAGGGTGAAGATTGCAAAGAATACAACGCCAATAATCTGCATAAATACGAACTCGGTGTATGGAATACCGAGACCGCCCTTTTCTGTAGCGGTGGTACCCATGCTCAAAATCCATGTGGTAGTCAGATAGAAGAGCACATAGGTAGCGAGCATAGCGAAGGTACCGAGCACAACTTCCTTAAAGTGGAAGCGGAAAGTATCGACCAGAGGAGCCTTAACAACCTTATCTTGCTCAACAGCCTTCTTAAAGGTTTCAGATTCGTTCAGCTTTACGCGCACCCACATACCCTACAACAACCATAAGAGCGGAGAAAATGAATGGAATACGCCAACCCCAGGAGAGGAACGCTTCTGACTGGAGCACGGAGCTTGTTGGGTGCGGCAGAGCGAAGTTAATAATAAGGAACAGACCATTAGCAATAATGAAGCCGATTGGAGCGCCCAGCTGTGGGAAAGTTCCATACAGCGCGCGCTTATCTGCAGGAGCGTTTTCTGTTGCTACCAGAGCAGCGCCCGACCATTCGCCACCGAGCGCGAAGCCTTGGGTAAGGCGCAGGGTGTTAGGAAGAACGGGAGCCTCACAGACCGATCTGAGCATATGTTGGCAGGAAGCCGATAAGGAATGTTGCAATGCCCATGGTTAACAGGGAGATAACCAGTGGTCTTGCGGCCGAGGCGATCTCCCAAGTGACCGTAGAAAATTGCGCCCAGAGGACGTGCAATCATTGCTGCGCCAAACACAGCGAAGGAGCTAATAAGGCTTACGGTATCGTTGCCCTTTTGGGAAGAACAAATGTGGGAATACGAGTGCTGCGAGTTGCGTATACGTAAAAATCATAGAATTCAATGGTCGTACCCACTAAAGATGCAGCACTAACTTCAGCTGGTGAATTCAGGCTGGACTTTTTTGCGGCCACTGGCTTGGTAGCTTCTGCTGCCGCGTTCTGAGAAAGTGTTACTGATGACACGATAGACCCTCTATCTTTCTTACTTCTTCTTCAACATTCTTGTGTTGTTCTCTAATGTGCTCTAATGTTCTCGCAGCCGCTCTTGCCTTGTACGCTCTGCTAAGCTGAAAGAACTTTTACTCTTTACTTGTATAAAAAATAAAAGAGCAGCGCTGATGTTTTGCATCATTGCTGCTCTATGTGTTGTTTAGAATTGTGCATCGTGAGGCTCAGGCAGGTGGAAGCGTCCACTTTGTGAGAAATTATTTTTGGGGAATGATTTTTGAAATCTGCTGAAATATGGGAGATGGTGAGCGATGGCGGGGCTGTTGAGCGACGATGTGGCGAAGATAAGAGGCAACGGTGGAAGACTGTGGCGGGATACGGTTGCCGATAATAAGAGGCGGTAAGGCAAATAAAAAGACGTACGTACTTAAACAGATGTTCTGTAATCTTACAATCGCTAATCTCACCATGTATCGCGCAATCTCATATCAAGCAGTAATCTCATACTGAAACTCCACGGTCTAATCTAAGGCAGTAATCTCACGCGGCGAAATTTTCAACACGCTTACTTGACATCTTCTATCTCATGCGTATTATGGATAGAGCTGTTTTAAACAAGCCGGACGCGGGGTGGAGCAGCTCGGTAGCTCGCTGAGCTCATAACCCAGATAGTCCATGGTTCAAATCCATGCCCTCACATGAATTAAAAAGACGAAATATCAACACAGTTTGCTGATATTTCGTCTTTTTCTAATTTCTCTAAAAATGTCAAGGAACCATTTATCGGGTCATTTATTTTTCATATACCCACCACCCGCTCCAGATTTCGGAATATAGACCAAAATCGGCTTATAGGACATTTTGTGTTGGTGAGTGAGTGTGGTGCCACGCCTTGTGGTGCAGATCGCGGTTATAGGTCAAAATAAAACAAAAACCTCAACCACAACGCATGAAAAACATCTCACTGACACAACTCCCCAACTGTAGGGAACTATGTCGTGAGACACGACAAAAGT
>BNJU01003287.1_pt1 | contig 48480 bp, 72 predicted proteins | sample 8539281 | NCBI WGS metagenome assembly BNJU01 (sample SAMD00202456, study PRJDB9452) | human saliva metagenome | isolation source: human saliva | place: Japan | reverse complement strand
CTTCATCGAATATGGATAGATTGAAAGATCCACAAGAAGTTTGGCAGTTATTACTTTTTTTGGAGGGTATTTGACTGTTGAAGAAAAAAATTGCTATGAATGAATATGCTTTTAAAATTACCAAATTATGAAGTTAAAACATTTTTTTAAAGATATGTTTGTTCAAAAATTTAGGAGGTTTTAGCAGATTTAGAGAAATGATAAAAAGCATTTAAAAACCTTTGAATTTTGATAGATTTGAAGAACTTTTAAATGAAATATTTTTTTAGTGTCAATGAGTTATCACGATACTTCTAAAAACAGAAAAAAACCATATCATACTTTTTATTTTTAGGAATGATGTTATATCTTGATAATGAGTACACAGTATTTATCGAATAATGAAACTGGCTATGGTAGAAATGATTTAGCTTTTAAATCCGATAAATAAAAAGAGATGTTGGATATATATTTGAGTTTAAAGTGGCTAAAAACTGAAGAAGAGCTTGAAAAAAAGAGCAGAAGAAGCATTAAGTCAAATTGAAAAATAAAAAAATATCCTGTTTTATTAAAGGAATGTGGAGTAAAAAGAAATTGTACATATTGGAATGGCATTTTTTTGGAAAAAAAGAGTTAAAAGTGAAATATAAAGTTGTGAAAAAAACTAAAAATTTTTTTTTGAATGAGTTGACAGTATAAAAAAATGATGTAAAATTGTGTTCCTTGGCAGGGGAGCAAAAAAAGGTCTCATAAAAAAATGGGGCCTTTTTATTTATGAAAAAAATTTTTCTTAATTGCAACAATATATTTTTTTGATATAATTTAAGTAAGTAAAAAGTAAAAAGATTTAAATTTATCAAAAATAAAAATAAAAAGTATAAAGAAAGGAAGTTTAAACTATGATCGCAGTTATTGATTATGGAGTGGGTAATCTTTTCTCTTTGCTATCTTCATTAAATTATGTTGGACTTGATACAAAACTGACTAATGATGTTGAAGAAATTAAAAAGTGCGAAAGGGATAATTTTTGCCAGGAGTGGGGGCTTTTAGAGATGCTGTTTCTAATCTTGAAAAAAATATGGGTTAAAAAGATATTTTTGATAGATGAAGCGAAGAATGGAAAGCCATTTTTAGGAATTTGTCTTGGAATGCAAATGCTTTTTTTGAGAAAAAGTTATGAATACGGTGAATTTGAAGGACTTGGACTTATAAAATGGAACTGTTGAGGAAATAAAAAAATATATTCCAGAAAATTCTGATTTGAAAAATACCTCATATGGGATGGAACAACTTGAAAATAAATGATGAATTTAGAAATGATAAAAATTTTTGAAAAAAATGTGAATGTTGAAAATGAAGAATATGTGTATTATGTACATTCATATTTTTGCAAAAAAACTGACATGAAAAAAATATTGTTGCATATTCAGAATACGGAACAAAAAAATTCCTGGAATTGTGAAAAATAAAAAAATGTTTATGGAATGCAGTTTCATCCTGAAAAAAATCTGGAGATACTGGATTGAAATTATTGAAAAAAATTGGGAGTGAATTAGTGAAAGTAAAAAAAGTAACATTGTGATTATTTTACTTAATTTATTCATTTTTAATTGGTTTTGATTAATTTGAGAAAGAGGTATTTATGAAGAAGATAATATTATTGATGAGTATTTTTTTGCAATAGTGAATTTGAATGCGAAAAAGTCGAAGCGAGATGATAAGTCAGGATTTATCAAAATTAGGAGTTTCTCAAGAAATAATACTAAAAAAACAATAGAATTGGATAAGGAAATGCCTAATGTAGTGAGTGAACCTGACAGAGAAAAAAAGTAAAAAAATTGGCATTAAAGATTGAAGAATTGTTGAAAAAAAGAATGAGAAGAATTTTTGTTCTGTCAGAAAAACTTGATAAATATTTATAATGCACTTGGAAAAAAAGTGATGCAGAGAAATTAAATAATTTAAAACGATATGAAAAAAATATAATCCTTATGAAGTGTCGAAATTGTTTTTTTCAAATATGTATTATTCAATAAAGGGAGATTTTGATTCTTACAATAAAAAAATTATGAAATACTTAAAGAAAAAAATATCCAGATTATTTGATTACTAGAATTGCTGTAACATATACAATAGGAGAAGATGCAATTTGGAATGTTATGCAAACAGATGAAAAAAACAGCACTTGCAAGTTTAAATTCTATTATGAAAATGTGTGATGATAAGAAAAAAACGGAAGAATCACATATTTCTGATGAACAGGCTTGGGCGTATAAATTAACAATGGGATGGTTTGCAATAAGTTTCTATTTAAATGAGAATCGTACACAGGATGCAATTGATTTTTTTATTATAAAAAAATTTTGAAGGAAAAAAATAAGCCTGATAAAGAAATATTAGATTATAGTAAGTATCAGAATTGGTTTATAAAAATCAGAGTTAGCAAGGGCAAATAAAAAAATGATTTCTATAATAATAAAAAAATTGTTTGAAGAAAAATTTAAAAAAATAAATATGTTTGATTGATATTTTTAAAAAAATAAATAATTATTGTAAAAAGTAACAACATAAAAAAATTCAATAAAAGAATTTTTTTATCTTAAATATTATTATTAAAAAAATTTCAAATTTTAATAAATGATAAAAAAATTTTTAAAAAAATAAAAGGAGAAAAATAACTATGATAGAAATTTTTTTCCAGCGATAGATTTACATAACGGGCAGGCAGTTAGATTGAAAACAAGGGGATTATAACAAAGTGGAAGTATTTTTTTAAAAAAATCCTGTTGAAGTTTTGGACTTTTTAATAAAAAAATAATTCAAAAAAATCTTCATATTGTGGATTTGGATGGAGCGAAAAGATGGGAATACAAAAAAATTATGAGGTTATAAAAGGAACTTGGTTGAAAAAAAGTGATTTTTTTGTTCAAGTTGGTGGTGGAATCCGTGATGAAAGAAAAGAATAAAAAAATACATTGAGTTGGGAGTAAACCGTGTTATTTTAGGAACGATTGCCGTTGAAAATGAAGAGTTTTTGAAAGAAATGGTAAAAAAATATGGCGATAAAATTGCAGTTTCTGTAGATGCGAAAGATGAGAAAGTTGCGGTTAAAGGATGGACTGAAAACTGTAGAATTGAACTCGGTTGAATTTTGCAAAAAATTATCGGATATAGGTGTGAAAACAATAATTTATACTGATATTTCAAAAGATGGAATGTTAAGCGGAACAAATCTTGAAATTTATAAAAAAATTGTCGAAAGTAGTTAATTCAGATATTATTGCTTCAGGTGGAATTACATTTTTTTAGATGAGATTAAAGAGCTTAACAAAAAATCATATTTATGGAGCAATTGTGGGAAAAGGCGATTTATTCAGGAAATCTTGATTTGAAGGAAGTTTTAGAAATTAGTAAATAATATTTTTTTAGTTTATGCATGAAAAATTTATAATAGGCTAAATAAATAAATTTAACAAAGAAAGTAGGTATAAGAATGCTTGCAAAAAGAATAATTCCATGTCTTGATGTGAGAAATGGGAAAGTGGTAAAAGGCGTGAACTTTACTGGGATAAAAGAAGTTGACAGTCCAGTTGAGCTTGCTAAATTTTACAATAAATCTGGGGCTGATGAACTTGTTTTTTATGATATTACGGCTTCGGTTGAGGAAAGAGGGCTTGTTTACAGATATTTTTGAAAAGAAGTGGCAAGTCAAATTTTTTTATTCCGCTTACTGTTGGTGGTGGAATAAATACGCTGGATGATTTTGATAGAGTTTTTAAAAAGCTGGAGCTGATAAAGTGAGTGTAAATTCTGGGGCAATAAGAAATCCAAAAATTAATTGAAGAAGCTGCAAAAAAATATGGAGATCAATGCGTAGTTTTGTCAGTCGATGTAAAACGAGTTGATGGGAAATTTAAAGTTTTTGCAAAAGGTGGAAGAGAAAATACTGGAATTGATGCGATAGAATGGTTTGTAAATGGTCAGGAAAAATGGTGCTGGAGAAGTTGTTGTAAACAGTATTGATACAGATGGAGTTAAAAATGGATTTGACTTAGAATTACTTGAAATTTTATCAAAAAAATTGTCAATTCCAATAGTTGCATCAGGTGGAGCTGGAAATATGGAGCATTTTAGAGATTTATTTAAAATTCCAGGAATTGATGCGGGACTTGCAGCTTCGATTTTTTTCATTTTAAAGAAGTGGAAATTATGGAGTTGAAAAAGTATTTGAAGAGTAATGGTGTTGAGATGAGAATTTGACATTTTTAATGAGAAAAAAATTTTTGAAAATGAACTAAGAGGAAATTATTATGAAAAAAAGAAGAAATTTTAAAAAGAATTAAAAAGAAATTAATAAAAAAGAAAATATTCAATTTTAAAAATTAGGACTTTTTGGTAGTTTTTTTCTAAAAAAATAGTGATACTGCTAATAGTGATATCGATATTCTTGTAAAAGATGGAATTTAAAAAGGGAATGTATCAAAAATTTTTTTGTAATTTACACAAAAGACTTGAAGAAATTTTTTTCAAAAAAAGTGGATTTAGTTGATGAAAGTATGTTTGAGTATAAATTTAAAAAAATCCAAAAAGTTCAGAAATATAAAGATGAAATAAAAGAAGAAATTTTACGGAGTGTAATTTATGTGTAAAAAGAAAGAGAAATATACTTCAGTTTTACTTATGATATTGAAGAATGTATTGATGTTATACAAGAAGAAATTTCTAAAGTTTCTTTTTGAAGAGTTTGTTAATGATAGAAAAAAACAATCGGTTATATTGAAAGGCAATTAGAAAAAAATTGGAGAAAGTTTATTTCGCAAATTCAAAAAGTTAGACAAAAAAACATTTTTAACAGATATATTTTCAGATTATTCTTATTGGGAAAAATATAAAAGGAATGAGAAATAGATTAATTCATGAATATTGGGGAACTAGTTTAGAAATGATTTACGAAGTTTCTGTTTTTTTGAAATGGAAGATTTATTAAAATATATTTACTTATTGAGAAAAAAATTAAAAATAAATAATTTTAGAAAAAGAGGTAAAAATGAATATAGAGCAAATAAAATTTGATGAAAAAAGGGCTTGTTCCTGCGATAATACAGGATTATTATACAAAAAGAAGTATTGACACTTGCATATATGAATAAAGAAAGTCTTTGAAATAACTTTAAGAGATAAGAAAACTTGCTTTTTTTAGTAGAAGTAGACAAGAACTTTGGCTAAAAGGGGAAACCTCAGGGAATTATCAGCATGTTGTTTCGGTAAAATATGATTGTGATGCGGATGCTTTTGCTTGTGGAAGTAAAAAAGATGGGCCTGCTTGCCATACTGGTGCTGAAAGTTGCTTTTTTTAACTCATTGTTTGAAAGCAGAAGATTATAGCAGTTTTACGCCTGAAAAAAACTTTATGAATTGATAAAAGATAGAAAAAAATTAATCCAAATGAAAAAAATCTTATACGACTTATTTGTTTGAAAAAAAGGGCTTGATAAAATTTTTGAAAAAAAGTTGGAGAAGAATGTACAGAAGTTATAATTGGGAGCTAAAAAAATAATGATAATGATGAATTGAGATATGAAATTGCAGATTTATATTATCACACTTTGGTTTTTAATGATTGAGCAAGGGCTTACGATTCAAGATGTGAAAGATGAACTGGCTAAAAGACATGTTGTTGATCATAAAGTTAAACAGGAAAAAAATGGGTGGTGAAAAAGTAAAAACAATTAAAGGAGCTGATAAAAAAATGCAAAACTAAAAAAATAATTTTTCCCATCAAATCTTCATGCTCATACATTTTATTGCGATGGTAAAAAAACAATGCTGAAGATTATATTTCTAACAGCAATAGAAAAAGGATTTACAAGTGTTGGTCTTTCAGGGTCATTCTTTTTACAAAATTTGATACAGAATATTGTATGTCTGAAAAAAAGGGTACATTAGAATATTTGAAAGAATTAAAAAAATTTGAAAAAGAAATATGAAGATAGGATTCAAGTTTATGTTGGTATTGAGGCTGATTTCTATTCGGGATTTAATCCAAAACTTGATGAAAATTTAGGACTTGATTTTAGAATTGGATCGGTTCATTATATAAAGGATAAAGAAAAAAAGATGAGTATTACTGTATTGATAATACACCTGAAATTTTTAGAGTACGGAATAAAAAAATTATGCAAATGGAGATGAAAAAGGCATTTATTGAAGCATATTTTGATAATATTGTGAAATGGTGCATACTCAAAAAGCCTGATATTATTGGGCATTTGGATTTGGTAAAAAAATTTAATAAAGATTTTAAATATTTTGATGAAAGTGCTGAATGGTATAAAAAAATAAAGTTGAATATGTATTGGATGAAATTGCTAAATCTGAAGCAATTGTTGAAATTAATACAGGGAGGAATGTCACGTGGATGGACTCAGACACCTTATCCAAGTTCTTTTTATACTTGAAAGAATTTTTAACTAAAAAAATATTCCAATTACCACTTTCTTCTGATGCACATGAAACTAAAAAAATATTGATTTTTTTATTTTGATGAGAGTTTGGAAATTATACGAAAAAAATTGGATTTAAAAAGTGTTAAAATATTGAAAAGATGGAAAGTTTCAGGATTTTTAATATTTAAAAAAATAACAGGACATAATGGGGTGATGAAAAATGTTATTAGGTGGAAACGAAACTACAAGAAAAAAATTGACAGTTATGCGATTAATGAATTGAGAATACCGAGTATTGTGCTTATGGAAAAATGCGGCGATTTCATTTACAAAAGCATATTGGAAAGAATGAAGATAATTTTCTTATTATTTGTGGAAAGGGAAATAATGGAGGCGATGGATATGCGATTGCACGGCAGTTATTTTTCAAAAAGATAAGAATGTTAAAATTTTTGTATTAGTAATGAAAAATATGAGCAATGACTGTTTCTGTAAATTATGAGATTTGTAAAAAAATTCAGGAATTGAAATTTTTTTATAAAGTTGGAAGAATTGGATAAACTGCTTTTAGAATGTGATGTTGTTATTGAAGGGATTTTTGGAACAGGCTTGAAATTCAGAAATAAAAAGGCATTTATAAAGATATTATTTTGAAGATAAATGAATATTCTAAAAAAATAAAAAAAGTTTATGCGATTGATATTCCATCTGGAATTAATGGAGATACTGGAGAAATAATGGGAGTATCTGTTAAAAGCTGATGTTACCATTTCTTTTTGTCACATACAAAAAAAGGCTTTTTTTAAAAATCAGATATAAAAAGAATATTTAGGAAAAGTGATTATTGAAAAATATTGGATTGAATAAAAAAATAGTATTGATCATATTGTCAGTGAGTATTACTTGACATCTGAAATAATAAAAGGTTTTCATATAAAAAGAGATGAAAAAATTCTCATAAGGGAGATTTTGGGAAAGTATTAATTTTTGCTGGAAGTAGTGGATTTTTATGGTGCAGGGAATATTGTGGCAAAATCGTGTGTAAGAAGTGGAGCTGGGACTTACAACTGTAATTACTGATAAAAAAATAATTTTTTTCACTTAACGTATTTGTTCCTGAAGCTATGAGTTTTCCGATAAATTTTGAAAACATAGAAGAAAAATTTTGAAAAAAACTGGAAAATGAAATCCTAAATAGTGATATGATCGCTATTGGGCCTGGAATTGGAAAAAGTCAGAAGGCATTGAAAATATTTGAAAAAAACTAATTAGTATTGAGAAAAATAATAAAGGAAATGTGATAAAACTTGTGCTGGATGCAGATGCTTTGAATTTATTGTCTGAAAATAAAGGACTTTTTGAAAAAGTAAAAAAATAGAAGTGTATTAACTCCACATTTAGTTGAATTTTCAAGATTATCAGGATTTTTCTCCAGAAGAAATTAATAAAAATAAACTTTGAAATAGCAAAAGATTTTTCTCAAAAATATGGAAATAACTTTACTTTTTAAAGGGGAAAAAAATACAGTTATTACAGATGGGAAAGACTATTTTTGTGAATAGTACAGGAAATTCCCGTATGGCAAATGGAGGAATGGGAGATTGCTTGACTGGTATAATTTGTTCATTGGCGGGGCAAAAAAATATGGGTTAGTGGAATCTGCTTGTATAGGGAGCATATTTGCATGGTAAAAATAGCTGATGGACTTAGTAGAGCAAACAGTATATTGTGAAATGCAAGTCATATTATTGAAAAATATTTCAGAATGTATGAAAGAAATTTTTGAAGTGTAATTTAATTTTTAAGGTGAGAAACTTAATGAGAAGTATTTACAATATTATTGATTTTGAGAATAGCAGAAAACGAGAATGTGAGAGTGATTATTTTAATTCTAAATTTTTTTGAAATGTTTCCAACTAAATATGAAAAAAACTATTGCGAGAATATGAAGTTATTTTGTTTAAAGACAATGTAAAAAAACTTCATTTTTTTAAGTATGGATTTTTTTCTGATGATTTTTCTTTATGATGGAGAGTACAGTTTTGTTGAAAGAATTTTTTTTAACTTTGTTTGGAATTATTCGTTTAAAAAGATTCAGAAAAAAGTTTTGATAATTTTATTGATTTTGAAAAAAATAAAAAAATTTAAAGAGACATTTGATAAAAATATAGAGAAATATTTAATGAAAAAAATTGATAAAGGGGATAAAAAAAGTTATAGATTTTATGAATAGATTAAAACTAGAGATTTCTCAAATTTTAAAAAACTTTTTCTTTGAAAGAAGTTGAAAGAATATCGTGAAATTATTAAAGAGTATGCTGGGACAACTTGGGAAAAAAATGAAAAAAAGTTAAAAAAAGAAATCTGAAAATTTATTTTCACAAAAAAATTTTTATTATATAAACTTATTAGTTTGGAAAAATTTATTGAATGTTCAATATGAAAGACATTTTTTTACAAAAATTATGTTTGTGTTTGGAATGATTTATATCTGGATAATGATTATGATGATAACGGCTCTTTTTCAAATTTATTTTTTTTCTTAATAAAAATTGATAAAGGTGTTTATTTTGCAGATGATATGGTACTTTTTTTCGTTTAAATTGGTAAAAGTTGCAAATAACTTTTGATGAATTTATGGATAATATTGAAAAATTTTGATTTGGATAATTATAGCCGATTTTTTTAAAAAAATAAATAGCAGTTTTTTTACTAAGATATGACAAATTAAAAATTATATTTTTTTATTAATATAAAATTAAATAAAGAAAAAAACATAAAAATAAATAGAACTATAATAACATATCTAAACACAAATTATTAAAAAAACATTTGAAAAAAATCAAAGCAAATGTAGTATACTATAACATATATTTGACTTAATAAAAGAAGGAAGAAGGAAAGAAAAATGGCATTATTTTCTAGTGACAAAAAAGCGAAGGAAAAAAGAGAAAACACAGGATTTAACGGACAATTTTCAGCAGATAGTGATGAAAATACAAATGGAATTAGTACAATTTCAATGGAAACAACAATAACAGGGACTATTGAAACAAATTCTGTATTTAATATGGAAGGTGTGTTAAATGGTGATATTAAAGGAAATAAACTTGTTCATGTTGGAAAAACTGGGCAAGTAAAAGGGAATATTACTGCTGAAACAGTTGTTGTAAATGGAGAAGTTTCAGGAGAAATTGTGGCAGATAAAGTTGAAATTGGAAATACAGGAAAGGTTTATGCTACAATAACATCGGCTGTGTTTGTAATTCAAGAGGGTGGATTGTTTGAAGGAAGAAAAAAAATAAAGATTGCTCTTATAAAGGAAGAAGAAAAACAAAGGTAAAAAAAGAAGATAAAAAGTTGAAGAAAAACCAAAAAGCAGATGCTAATGGAAAGAACAGTAAAGAACTGTAAAATTTAAAAAAATAAAAAAATTAATTAAAGGAATAGTTATAGATTTGATTAGGTCTATAACTATTTTTTTTGTATTAATTTTTCAGCATTGTTCTTTTTTTCACTATACATTAAATTGAAATTATGATAAAATCTAATAAAGTAAATATTATGAATATTAAGCATATATCTATAAGATATTTTTTTAAATAATAAAAAAATAAAAAAAGGAATGAAAAGTTGATGAAATTTATTACAGAAAAATTTAGCAGAAATAAAGGAGATTATTGAATATTGTGTTAATGCAGAAATTCCTGATTATCATAGAAATATTGAAGAAATAAAATGTAATAAAAAAATATTGCTGTTTTAGGAAATTTTGATGGGATTCATAAAGGACATCAAGTAATTTTTGAGAAAAGGCTGTGAAGAGGGCAAGGGAAAAAAAGGATTAAAAAAACAATAGTTTATACTTTTTAGTGAATATCCTAAAAATCAGCAGACTAAAAATAACGACTTGCTCTGAAAAAGGCTTATTTACTAAATAAAAAAATGAAATTGACTATCTTTATTTGGAGCAGTTTGAAAAAGTTAGGAATTATTCACCTGAAGAATTTGTGGAAAAAGGTAATTGTTAATGAATTGAATGCAGATGAAGTTTATTGTGGATTTAATTTTACTTTTGGAAAAGGGAAATCTGGGAATGTCGGAATACTTGAAAAAAATTATTAAAAGAGAAATATAAAATTAAATGTTCAAGATGCTGTTCTGGATGAAGAAGGAGAAGTTATAAGCAGTACAAGAATTAGGAATTATATTAAGAAAGGTAATTTTGATAAGGTCATGGAACTTCTTGGACATAATTTCATTATTCTTGGGGAGGTTATTTACGGGAAACAGCTTGGGAGAGTTATTGGCTTTCCTACGGCAAATTTAAAATTTGAGAATAAGATTTATCCAGAATTTGGAGTTTATGGGGTGAAGATTCATATTCAAGGTGATGACAAGGTTTATAACGGAGTAATGAATATTGGGAGAAATCCTACAGTTGATGTTGGAGTTCTTAGTGTTGAAACTAATATTTTTGATTTTAATGAAGATATTTATGGAAAAAAATTATTTTTGATTGAAGTTTTGGAAAAATATTCGATATGAAAAAATTTAGTTCGGTTGAAGAACTGAAAGAGCAGATTGGAAAAAGATGCTAAGTACTGGAAAAAAATAAAAATTTTAGATAAATATCAAAAAGAAGAAGAAATTAGGTAGAATATGGAAAAATATGATACAAATAAAAAAATTGAAAAATTTTGAAGGGCCTCTTGATTTGCTTCTTCATTTAATTGAAAAAAAGAAGATGGATATAAATTCAATAAATGTTTCACAAATAATAGATGACTATTTAAATTATATTCATGCGCAAAAAGGAATTAAATTTAAAAAAATAAAGGTTGAATTTTTTTAATAATGGCAACTGATTTAATTGAAATTAAAGGCTTATTCGATATTAAATAGGGATAAAAAAATTTGAAAAAGATTGAAAATTTAGAGAAAAAAATAATTGAATATCAATTATTTAGGGAAATTTCTGAATTGTTTTCAAAATATGAAAACGAATATAATGTTCCTTATACAAGAACAGGAACAGAAAGTATAGGAAGTGAAATTGAATATGACATTTCAAGCCTAAATTTAGATAATTTATTCAAAAAGCCTAAAGAATTTGATTAATTCAAAAAAATGATAAAAAAATAATTTTTGAAGAAAGGATGATTCTAAATTTAGAAGATGATAATTATTCAACAGAAGAAGCTCATAATGAAATTTCTGAAATTATAAAAAGGGAGATCGAAAAAGTAGAATTTAATCATCTGTTAAAAAAATAAGTTTTTCTAAATCTAGGATAGTAACTTTATTTCTTTGTATTTTAGATATGTTTAAAAAAATGGAGAAATTGATATAATTGTAGAAGAAAAAGAATTTTTTTATTAAATCCATAAAATAAGAAATAGAAAAATCAAAAAGAAAGGAAATTAATTTTAATGTTTAAATCTAGTTTTATAGTAATGATAATAAATATGTTAAGTCGAATTTTAGGGACTTATAAGAGAAATGATTATCGGAAGCGTTTTTTTGGAGCGACTGGAATGACAGATGCCTATGTCAGTGCTACAAAAATTCCAAACTTTTTACGACATTATTTGGGGAAGGATCGCTTGGAACGGTATTTATTCCAATTTATAACCGTGGAATGGCAGAAGAGGGAAAAAGAGAACAGATGACTTTGTATTTTTCACTTTTAAAACTTAATAGTTGCATTTACATCGACACTTTCTGTAATTATGATATTCTTTTCTAAAACAAATTTTAAAAAGTGACAACAGGTTTTTAACGATCCCAAAAAGATTTGATGCAGCGAATAACTTATTGAAAAATCGTAGCTTTTTATTTTTTTATTTATTGCACTATCTGGAGTAGTATCGTCATTATTAAATAATTACAAAAAAATTCGCAGTTTCAGCGTCGATGGGAATTGTATTTAACTTGACAATCATAGTTGGAACTTTAATGCTAAAAAAATAAAATGGGAATTTATGGACTTGGGTGTAGCTTATTTGCTTTCAGGAGTTTTTTTCAGTTAGTGATAATGCTTCCACAATTTTTTTCAAATTATGAAAAAAATATAAATTTATTTTTAAACTTAAAAAGATGAATATGTAAAAAGAAATGTTTATTTTAATGGTTCCAACATTAGTCGGAATTTTTTTGGCTATCAAATAAATGAAATTGTTGACAACAGGTTTTGCAACTTCACTTCCAGTCTGGAACAGCAAGTGCATTAAATTATGCAAGTAGATTATACTTGCTTCCAATAGGAGTTTTTGCAATTTCACTAGCAGTTGTAATTTTTCCCAACATTGTCAAAAAGCTGTTGTAAAAAAATGATAACAGAACAGTGAGAAGAGTTGTTCATCAAGGATTATATATGCTGTCTTTTTCTAATCGTTCCATCAAGTGTAATTTTATTTGGATATGCAAAAGAAATAGTAAGATTAGTTTATGAAAGAGGAAAATTTAATGCGGCAGCTGTAAAAGTTACTTCAGAAACATTACAGTTTTTATGCTTTGGGACTTTCTGTTTTTCTCAACAATACATCTTCTTACAAGAAGCCATTATGTCTACAAAGATAGAAAGACACCTGTTATTTCATCTTTTACTGCAATATTTATAAACATAGTTTTAGATTCACTTTTGTATAAAGCAATATAGACATGTCGGTTTGACATTCGCAACTTCATTTTTCTGCAATGGTAAACTTTATAATTTTATATATTTCGTTAAACAAAAAAATATGTAAAATTAAGAAACTTAAAAATACATTGCAATTTTTAGGAGTGACATTTGTAACTTCGATGATTTCTTATTGGGGTTCAAGCGTGATAAAATTTCAGAATAAATATGGAATTGTTGTTAATTTAACTATATTTTGCAATAATATATTTGATTATTTGGTTTGCTTTTGATATTTACTTTTTAGAAAAGATTTAATAAGAAAAGTTTTTGAAAAAGAAGAAAAATGGTAAAGTTATGATAAAAGAAAAAAATTAGATATACAAAAGACAGGAAAAACGAATAGAAGTTTATGAATTTAAAGCGAAACTGCATCAAAAAAGTTGTAATGAGCAAAAAAATCAGTTTGAAGAACATATTTTTTTCCAAAAGCATCCTGAAATATCATTGGAAATTATAAAAGAAAGTTTTGGAAAAATCCAGATTTTGTAACAAAACAGTCAAAAATCCCGTAAAGAACATTTTTTTATCAGAAAAAAATTGGAAAAGTTAAATTATTTTGTAGTAATTTCGCAGCACAAAAAAATGTAAAAAAATCTCAGATTTGTTCTGACAGCCTTTATGGCAAAAGATTCAAATTTTTTTTAAAAAGAAAAAAATATACACTATAGATATTATAAAAAAATAAAAAAATAGATCTAAAAAAATCACCGCATAGAAAAGCCATATAAGAGCTTAAAATTGATTAAGCCATACTTTTTATCGTCGATGATTTTTTTATTGCTTTAAAATCGCTTTTATTTTGATAAAAACAGTTTTTTTATTTTTGTATTTCATTGATTTTTAGAACTTTTTGATTTATGTGAACCTTAAATAGAATTTTTCTACTACATATACTGTAAAAATAAGGTTTACTTTACTATTTTTAAAAATTTCAAAAGTTCTATAAAAGTTCTATTTTTTTAGTTTTTTTCTCAATATTTTTTTCTACCTAAAACTTCAATATTTACCTTTATATTTATAGTATAACACTTAAATGTTAATAATTCAACTATTATTATTTAACTTTTTTTCATAAGTTGCTTTATTAGCATCTTTATATAAATGAGAATAAGTATTTATAGTAGTTTGTAGATTATCATGTCCCTAGGCGTTTGCTGATTGCAGTAATGTCGGCTTGGATAAATAATAAATATGAAGCGTGGGAATGTCTAAAATCGTGAAGTCTTATTTTTTTCAACACCTGCCTGGATGCTATATTTTTTTCTAAAATATAACGTAATTGAGAATTTTTTTAAATTAAATACTTTTTGAGAGTTTAAAGTCTTTGATTTATTTAATTGTAGTTCTAATTCAAATTTAGAAAAAGTATGATTTTTAAATCTGAAATAAGAATTTCAGGAAGAAGAACTTTTCTTATTGATCCCAAAAGTTTTTTTGGAGTGGTTACATATTCTTTTTTTATTTATTCGAGAAATAGTTTTATTTACATCTATAAACTTTTTCTTCCAAATTAATGTCATCAAATGTAAGAGCTAAAAACTTCTCCAATTCGTAATCCAGTCCAAAAATAAGACTTTAAATATAATAATTGCGTCAGAATATTTACCATTTTTTTCTTTATTTTTTTGATTCAAGAAAAATTTATAAATTTATTAAAAATCATCTACTGACCAGATTTTTCATTTCAGAACGATTTTTTTACTTCCAAATGCCCCTAAATTTTTTTACAAGGGATTTTCATTCAATCCTTGATATTTTGCAGCCCAATTAAACAAACTTTTTAAAAGCTGCATAAATATTAGCTTTTAGAATTTTTCACTAAATGGCTTTCCATTTTCATTTTTTTCTTTTTCCAGCATTTCATTTTGCCATTCCCGAATCATATAGGAATTAATCTTGCTAATCTCAACATCGCTAAAAAAAGGCAATATATGTAACCTAAAAAAATTTTTTCCACAGTATTGATAGCTGTAGGTTTATGTCTTTTTGCTATAATCTTCAAAAATAAAAGTTCATACAACGATTGAAATGACATATTTAAAGATTTAGCAATTTTTTTCTTAAATTCATATTCATATTCCTGAGACTTCCTTTTTCTTCTTAAACCCAGTCTTTTTGTACTTTTTATTTACACCCTTTGTAATCTTTTAGCATAAAAACATCGCATACCATGTCTTTTTATCTGCATTATAATAAACTGGCATTTTTAATCTCCTTATTTTTAATCTTAAATAATTATATCATATTTTTTTATCTCTATATAATAGAAAAAAATTTATCTCGATTTTTTTGATTTTTGTGTATATAACTTGAATTATAATAATAAAAAGATAGGATGTAAAAATATCTAATGAAAGTAAAATTAAAAGAAAATGGAACGATTCATGAAGTTTTTGGATTGTTATTTTTAGATAATCGAAAAAATTGTTTTTATTATATAGTAATTTTGAAGTTCTTGATACAGAATTAGAAATTGTAGACGGAAGGATACCTTTTTGATTGGCATTGGAAAAATAATAAATAAAGAATGGTGTAAGATAATTATAGGTCCACAAAAAATTGACAAAAATCTTATTTATCTGTGCATATCATTGGGAAGGAGAAGAAGCTTTTAAAATACAAAAAAACTACAATCTGATGAAATGAAGAAAAAATTGGCAAAAATTTAGAATATTATGATGAGGTTTTAAATTATAACAATATTTTTCGATAATATGCTATATAAGTTTGAAAAGATAAATAAGGGTTTATATGAAAATAAGATATAAAAATATAGATTATTTAGTAATGGGAATATGTTATTTTAAAAATAATAAGGAATCACATTATTTAATAGAAGAAAGAAAATAAAAATGGATTTCAGAAACTTTTATTAAGTAGAAAAATCCAAAATGCCATTTAATTGGTCTCTTTTATTAGAGAATAATTCAAAATATGATTTTTGTGCGGTTATTATGAACTATGTAATTTGCCTGGAGCATTTTTGAAGGAATTATATTGGGAAATAAAAAAAGGATTTGGAAATTTTTAAAAAGAAAGAAAAGAATTAAATTATGGTTAGAAAAATTAGATTATTATAACAAAGAAATAACTTTTGAAAAAAATTCTTTCAAAAAATTAAATTAAAGTAGTTCTTCATTTATAAGATTTTTTACATAACATACATTAATTAAGATGGAGTAATATGTAATGTGTGATAAATATAAATAATAAAAATATAATATAAGAATCTATTCTATCGCATACTTTTTGCCAAACACATTTCATAAATTACTACTAGCATTCACATTATTATTCATTCCTTTAGATTTTTCATGATTTTTAAAAGCTTTTATTTCACTACTTAAAATTTATACAATTCATAAATTAACTTTTGCGGAATCTTTTTATCCAATTTCCATAATATTTTCATTGGTTTATCGCCTTTACTGCTGTAATACTTTGCATTTCCTAGATAGATAAAAGGGTTTGTCTTATTTCCATTCATAAAAGCATATTTTCGTATAAAATATGTGAACCTTAAATCCCTTTTTTCTTTATGATGAATAAACATTTGTCCAACGCTTGAATTATGAGAAGTTTTTGGTTGACTTATCCACTGAATAATATCATCTGCAAATAATGAATTATCATACTTTTAAATTTCTCTTGAAAAAAATGTGCGTTTTATCAATTGTCGCAAAATAAAGCAAATATCTTTATCAGTATTCGCATAACCATGCTCTCCAGCTGCCTTTTTGGCACTTTTAGAATCAAGCAATATTTGCAATTCAACTCGCTTGTATTCTTTTATACGAAATCGAGAATATTTTTCGTTAAATTCATCTAAATCATTTTCTTTCTTAAATTCATTCAAACCTAGATAAATTAAATTGTTTCTAATCGATTTTATAAAAATTTGATTTATTTACTTTTTGTTAGATTTTTATAGTACTTTTTTTCATTTTAATTTTCCATTTTGAAAAATAATTTTTCATATTTTTTTAGAAAAATCTATAGCCATAAAGCGTTTTTTTCTAAAATTTCATCTTCCATCAATTCTTCAAAATATCCTATTTCAAAAAGTAATGTTTTTCAAAATTTCTTTTAATATCAAAAATACTTTTATATTTGTTTAATAAATCACTATTATTAATATACTCTTTTTCAGTTGCTAAATAATCAATAATTAAAAAGGTAAATGGCTCAACAAGTGTTATTTTCTTTTCTAAATATGCTAAAAATTCAGTTTCTTCTGAATTTAATAAAATATTTTTCATTTTTGTTTTAATTTTCAGAATTTTCAAATTGTAATTGTGCATTATAAAATGAGCCTAACTTTTAGGGATAACTCTTGAAATAATTCAATATTTGTATCAAAAGTCACTCACTTTTTAAAATTTCATTTTCTGATTTTTCCAATTTCAGCTTTATAATCTAAATACATTTCCTTTAAAAATATTTTTTTGAACTAAAATTAATCTTTTCTATTTTTTTCAATAATACGATTTTGGCAAATTCTATCTAGCTCCACATAACAAGATTTTGGAATATTTGAAAATTGATTTTTAATTTCATTTATAATTTTTTTCTTTTTTTGTGAATAAAAGTATCTTTTGTTATCAACTTCACTTGAAAAAAATAATTTATTAATAAATAATCTTTTCTTGTGATTTCCAATAAAATCAATAATTGTTACAAAATCCTTTATTTTTTTAGCCTTTCTCAATCCTCTCCCAATTTGCTGTATAAAAAATTGTTGACGACATTGTGGGACGTAAAAATAGCAGTAAATTAATTGTTGGAATATCAATTCCTTCGTTTAAAAATATCTACTACACATAAAATTTCAATTTTTTTTGTTTTTAAATTTTTCTAAAATTTCTGATCTTTCGTTTGAACTTTGTATTTTGCTGTGATCACAGCTGATTTATAACCTTTTTTTTGAAAATTCTTCTTTCATAAAAAAAGCATGCTCTATATTCTGGCAAAATGCAACAGCACTTAGTTCATCACCATCGAAGCCAAATTTATTGATTTTTTTCAACAATGTAATCGGTACGTGTGTTCAATAATAAATTTTTCTAATAATATTTTTTTCATTGTATTTCCCATTTTTGTAAGGAATATTATCATAATTAATCGTATAATCATTTACTCCAAAAATAATGAAAAGGAACAATCAAGTCTTCTTCTAAAAGCCTCTTTTATTCCAATTTCATCTACTACGTTATAATCACAAAGTGATAGAATGTCTTTTTCCATCCATACGTTTTTGGGTCGCTGTTAATCCTAATAGAAATTTTTGGATTAAAAATATGATAATGTTTTTAAATAACTGTCTGACATTGAATGATGAAATTCATCAACTATAACGTAATCAAAAAAACTAGGCTTAAATTCATTGTAACAATTTCTTAAAGACTGAATCAAAGCAAAAAAATTATACTTTTATCAATTTCCTTTAAACCGCCATAAATTCTTCCAAATTCATTTTTGTCAATTTTAAGGATTTTTTTGAAAAAAACATTTATTGCATTTTCTAGCAACTCTTCACGATGAGCAATGAATAAAAAAATTTTTATATTTGAAGTTTTTGATTTTTTTATCATTTATTTTCAAATAATTTATTTTTCAGTATTAGAATTAATTTCAAAAAAACTGTTTTATATCCATTGCGGCAAGATAAGTTTTTCCTGTACCAGTTGCCGAAATTACAAGGCCCTTTTTTTATTGTCGTTTATTCTAGTTTCTTTTAGTTTTTTTGCAAAACTCTTTTTTTTGCATGCTATTTGGTACAAATTCATTTTCTTGTTCAATTTTGGTTTTCTATAATCAAAAAGTATTTTTGTGCATTTATAGATTTTTTTATATTTCTCATATTCATCAATAAAATCTTGTGTCAATTCTATTGCTTCATTACTATGCCACAACTTCTCAAACTGATTTAGCGATTTTCCATAAATATTAAAAAAACTGCTATCTGTCAGCTTTCACATTCCATTCCTCTGCCGAATACAATGCACTTTGACTAATATTAGATGATCCGATTACAACACTATGATATTTTTCCTTTTTCAAACAAATATGCTTTTTGTGAAAAACTCTCACTTGAATTATTATAAATCTTAACTTTTATATTCTTATACGATAAAAAGTTTTTCGTAATGCCTTTGAGATCCGTAATATTTAGATAAACAGATGTTATAATTTCTCCTTGAATCCCTTGTTTTTCAAGTTCATCCAAAGTGCTTATTAACAACTGAATCCCTGAATATCTTATAAAACTTACAATAAAATAGAATTTTTTTTACAGTTTAGCAATTCCTGCTTTTAAATAAATAAAAAAATTACGAAATTTAGCCTTTTTCGTTTATAATTAATTCATTTATATTTCCAATTATATCTTTATTTTTTTCGTTTTTAACGGTAACTCAAAAGTGAAAAATCAGTATTTTTGAATCTTTATTTTTTTCTGATTCATCTGTAAATGCCTGATTTAACAAATACAATTGTTTTTCAGTAAATTCAATAACTTTTTGATAATCATTTTTTTCCAATAAAATCAGAAATTTTTATCTGAAAAAGTTTCCAGAACTTCAAATTCTAAATTTTCCTTGTATTCAGTTATTTCAGAAAAATTATCATCATTTTTTTCTTCTGTATTTATTAAATTACTTGACTCAGATTTTTTTTTGCTAAAATACTCATTTTCACCCCTTTTATTTTTAATTAATTTTTTTACAAAAATTTAAGTCCTATAAATTATTCTTTTTCTAAAAAAATTCTAAAATTCTCTTATTTCCAGTTTTATGCTTCATCATTTTTAAAAAAATATTCTAAACATTATTAAAACATCATAATAACTTCCGTGTAATTGACTTTCTTCAAATGGAACATTATAATAATTGGCACATTCCATTAATTTTGGCCATTTGTAGTTTTCCATAGGAAGAACCTGTTACCTTTTACAATATCTATATTTGTTAGCATTGTATCAAATTGATTTTTGCAATGGAAAAATCTACAAAACTTCTGTCAAATTTTTATGTTATGAGCGACAAAATGAGCTTGTATCTTGACAAAATAAAAGAAATTATCCATATCTTCCTTAAAAGTCAAAGGATATTCAATTCCTGTATTTTTGAATAATATTTTTTTCTTTCACTTAAAAATTACATCATCTGTCAATCCATTTACATTAATTGCACCTTCATTTAACTCTTCGCCTTCATTTCTAAAAATAAAATCTGTTAAATTCAGAAACTTTTTTTCCATTTGTTTCTCTCTTCTCCAGAATTTTTCAGAATTATAATTAACCTTTATCGCAGACATCGACAAAAACAGAACTTCCTGAAATCCGTTTGTTTCTACATCAAAAAAATATAATGTTCTTATTTAATTTTTATTTCTTTATTCACTATTTTCTCTTTCCTTTTTGTTTTTTTCCTACCTTTTTTTATAATTTTACATCGAATAAACTTTTTGGATTATTTAATCAATAGATATGTTCGATAATATAAAACTTTTTATCTATACACAAGGAATCAATACCCATTTGCTTCCAAAAATATTTTTTTATTTCATAAATTCTAAGTTTATATAGTTATCGAACAAGTCTAATTTTTTTATATTCATATTTATAGATAAATTAGTCATTTAATTTTTAATACTGATAAAAAAACGCCTCTTGTGGAATTTCTACATTTCCAATCGCTTTCATACGTTTTTTTACCTTCTTTTTTTGTTTTTCTAATAATTTTTTTCTTACGTGTAATATCTCCACCATAACATTTTTGCAAGCACATTCTTTCTAAGTGCCTTAATTGTTTCCCTTGCGATTATTTTTTTGTACCCTAATGCAGCCTGTAATGGTATTTCAAATTGCTGTCTTGGAATTACATCTTTTAATTTTTTTCAACTATTGCACGACCTCTATAATAAGCATTATCTTTATGTGCAATAAATGAAAAAGGCATCTACTGGATTTCCACTTACCAAAAATATCTACTTTTACCAAGTCTGATTCTTTGTATCCAATCATTTCATATTCAAATGAAGCATAACCTTTTTGTACGTGATTTTCAATTTATCATAAAAATCAATTACAATTTCTGCAAGTGGCAAGTCATAACTGATCATAGTTCTCGTTTCATCAAGATAATTCATATTGATAAATGTTCCTCTTTTTTTCCTGACAAAGTTCCATCACATTTCCAACATAATCTTTTTGGAACAATAATTGTACCCTTTACATAAAGGCTCTTCAATATATTTTTTTACCTTCTGGAAATTCTGCAGGGGTTATCAATTACTATCATTTGTCCCTGTTCAGGTGTTACATGATATTTAACAGATGGTGCTGTTGAAATCAAGTCAATGTTAAATTCACGACGCAATCTTTCTACAACTATTTCCATATGCAAAAGTCCTAAAAATCCACATCTGAAACCAAATCCTAACGCAAGCGAAGTTTCTGGAGCATACGAAAGTGATGCATCATTCAACTGCAATTTTTCCAGTGCCTCTCTTAAATCTTCATAGTCATCTGTTGAAACTGGATAAATTCCAGCAAAAACCATACTTAATGCAGGACGGTATCCTTCAAGTGCAGTATTTGTCGGATTTTGCACATGTGTAATGGTATCTCCAACTGTGTATCCTTAATTGACTTAATTCCAGTAATAATATATCCAACTGATCCAACTGTTAATTCATCTACTTCCTTTCATTTTAGGGTGAGAAAAATTCCAACTTCCAGTACATCAAATTCCTTTTCAGTAGACATAATCTTAATTCTGTCTCCTTTTGCAATTTTACCTTCAATTATTCTGATGTATGTAATAACTCCCCTAAAGTCATCATAATGCGAGTCAAAAATCAATGCCTTTAAAGGACTGTCAATTTCTCCTTTAGGTGCTGGAATATATTTAATAATTGCCTCCAGCAAGTCTTCAATCCCAAATCCAGTTTTCCCAGAAACAAGAACTGCCTCATCAGCCGGCAATCCAATAACATCTTCAATTTCCAATTTAACTTTATCAGGATCTGCAGATGGCAAATCAATCTTATTAATTACAGGCAATATTTCCAGATCATTTTCCAGTGCCAAATACACATTTGCCAATGTTTGCGCCTCTATCCCTTGAGCAGCATCAACTACAAGCAAGGCCCCATCACAAGCTGCAAGCGATCTCGATACTTCGTAAATAAAGTCAACGTGCCCTGGAGTATCAATTAAATTTAATTCATAAGTTTCTCCATTTTTAGCCTTATATTTCAACGTAACCGCCTGTGCCTTAATAGTTATCCCTTTTTCCCTTTCCAAATCCATACTGTCCAGAAGCTGATCTACCATTTCCCTCTGAGTCACAGTCCCTGTTTTTTCCAATAGCCTGTCTGCAATAGTTGATTTTCCGTGATCAATATGTGCAATTATCGAAAAGTTTCTTTTATTTTTTTGATCCAACATTTATATTAATTCCTCCGTTTATTATTTTTTTAGTGTATTTTTAAAATGAGCAACTACTTTATCCAAGCCCAGTTACTCAACATTATTTATATTATATAATAATTTTGTATTTTTTTCATAGTCTTTATAAAAAAATATTTTACCAAAATTATTTAATTTTTTTAAACTGAAAAAAAGAAAAATAATTAACATTCGATAAAAAAACTCTCTAAAAATACGATTGTGGAATTGAAATCAATGGTGTTTTTGCCGGAAGACCATAAATTTCATAATCTTTATTATCAAATCCAACTTTTTCTAGCAATATTTTTAGAACGGAAAATGTGATAATCATTCGTTACAATCAATACTTTTTATTTTTTTCGATTTCCATTATTTTTCAGAATTTTTTTATTTTTTTGCCATTTTTCACTATTTCTTATCTTTTTCAAGACTAAATCTAAAATTCTCAACCGTATTCTTAGATTTATCCTCCAAAAATAATCCTATCTTCACTAATTCCATTTTTCAAGAGTTCTCTTTTTTATGCTACCCCTTCTGCAATACCTTCATTTTGCCCCTTTCCTCCAGTTGCAATAACCTTAACTTCTGGATTTTTTTCTTTAAATACTTCGTTGCCGCCTTTATCCTTTCCATAAGTGATTTAGCAGGCTTTTTCTCCTTTTACTCTTGCCCCCAGTATTATTACATAATCTACTTTTTTTATTTTTCATTTACGGCTTTTCTATCATTTATATATTCTTTTATTATGAAAATATTGTACAAAGCAAAAATAAAAATAAATATGATGATAGAAATTTTTTTATTATTGTTATAATTGTATTTCTTCATAAAGTTTTTCGATCTTAAAAGTATCCTTTCTTAAAAATAAAAGGCTGTTTCATTTCTGAAACAACCATTTAAAATAATTATTCTTTCACGATAGATGTAAAAATCAACTTTAAAAAGATTTTCTAAATTTTTACAACAATATTTTTAGTATATTTTAACATAATTGTCAATTTTTTTGTTTATGTATTTATTTTTAAATTGAAAGGGATATTCAAAAAAAACTAAAACTAATCTATTATTTCTTTCACTTCTACATCTAATGTATCTTCTATAAATACATTACAATTTTTTTCATTTATCTTCTTTCCAGCCATATTTTTCACAAATATCTAATTTATCTTCTTTACTTAAATATGTTATATAACTCAGAAAATATTTAGCTCTAGAGGCTCCAACATGCATTACTTTTCTATAAATTTTATCATTAAAAATTTCCTTTTTCAATATCAATAAGAATCACAACTGCCGCTTCTAATCCTTTATATTTTCTGGCTGTTGTAAATAAAATCCTTTTTCTCCAAGATTATGCGTTACAACATAATTTCCAATTTTACTGTGTCCTGCTAAAATACTTTTTATTTTTCTGTCTTTACAGTTAATATCACTATTTTTAGAAATTGGTATCCCATCATTTACATATTTTTTTTATTTCATCATATAATTTACTCAAAAATTTGTTCTCTTTTTAGAAATAATATAAAAAAACTGGTTTTTGTACCTTGTACATTATCATGCAATTTATAATTTTTTTATTCCTAATATTTTATTTGAGGAAGAAGCAATACTTTTTGTATTTCGGCAATTTATAGACAATACCAGCCTGCATTCAATTCTATCTGTAGAAAGTATCGAAATAGAACCTTCCTTATTTACAAGTTGATTTTTGTCATAAAAAAACATAAAAAGCAGCTATCTTCTATTTCAACAATTGTATATAGGGCACTAATTTCATCATGTGCAAAAATCCTGACCTTCATCAATAATAATATGCCTGTAATCCCAGTTATAATCGCTATAGTTATTTAAAAAAATCTAATTTTTTTCTTGTAATGTTGAGTACTGTCCCTTTTTATCTTATAATGTTTTTTTACTAGTTTATCCATACTAAAAAAATAAGTATTTGGCAATTCTTCCTTTGTATTTTTTTCTAATAAATATTTATATAAAAAATTCATTAAAACATAAAAAAATAATACTTTATCATTCCGTGTTTCTGGATTCTGTAAAAGTCTACAGGGCCTTTTCAATTGCCAGCATAGTTTTTTTCCAGTTCCAGCACCACCTTGTATTCTTTGCAACACGCTGTTCATCTAGATATTCAATAAGCCTAACTTGTTCTCTTGTCATTCGATTAAAATAATATTCAGCCTCTTCCATTATATTCGAAACACTCATAATTACATTAAATTCAGGAGAGAGAGTTCTAATCACGCTAACCTCATCATTTTTATCATAAAGACTGTTTTCCTTAAAATTATAGTAGTCAAAAACTCTTCTGATTGCCTTTTTCAATATTATTTAAATCTTTTTATAAGCAGATTGCCTTCACTGTAGTTTGGTGGTAAAGTACCTAATTGGTTATAACTTTCAGCCATTGTAAACCATACTGCACATTCCACACGATATTCCCTTCCCGAATTAATATTTTTTTCTAATAAGTCAATAAATGTATATTTACTTCTCTCTGCTTGTACCATTGGATCTTTCATATTTTTTTCGTTCTTTAGTCCTGCTATTAACTTGACTCCATTCTCCATCCTTGCAATAAATTTCTCCTGATTTTGCTTCTATAACTAGAATTCCTCTTTTTAGGATGAAAAAAATGGTAAAATCACTTTCTCCCCACGAAACTCTATATTTTTTTCTTTTCTTTACTCCAATGCAAAGAATAAAAAAACAATATAATCATCAGGCAATTTCAAAGTGCCTTTGTATATTTGATACTCTCCAGTACTTTGTTGAAAAATTGGATTCTTTTTAGGTTTGTTGGAATTATTTTTGCCATTTTATTACCTCATTTTATTTTAACTTTATGAATAAATTATTTTTATAAGTATAAAGTTTATTTCCTGCTACCATCAATACAAACTTATTTTTTTATAACTATTTTTCCAAATCATAAAGAATTCCTTTTTAATTTAATATTTTTATTATTTTACTATAGTTAGTATAACATACTTTTAGATATTTCCAAAGTTTTTATTAAGTTTTTAACTGATATACAAATAATAAAAACTTTATCACTCACCACCATTCTATCTTCGGCATTTCAAAATTCTTATCAAATTCCATCAAAAACTCTTTTATATGTAGGCACAATTATTTTCCCTGAATCCTCATATTTAAGTGTATTCTTTAATGAAATTATATATGCGTTTCCAAGTTTTCTTGTTACTTGAGACATTATCGAACCTGGAACATTAAAATACACATAAGGTCATTGATTCTGCTAATTTTTTTCTTCCAAATTATTTTTTTCACATCTTCTTCTATAATATCTTTAACTTTCTTTTTATAGCAGGAACTATTGTCCACATCGAATTATTAATTCTAAATTTCTTGTCAATTCGATAAACCATAACATCCCAAATTCTTTCAATTGAAGTTTTAACATCAAAGTCAGGTCCTGCCATCAAATCAAATGGAGGAATAATATATCCCCAAAATATTTCTCCCAATACCTAGTTGATTATTTCTACGGCTACACATTATTCTCTTTTCCAATTGTAAGTTATCTTTGTTAGATGCGGCTTCCTCAATAATTTTTTTCTAATTCCTTTTCTATTTCTTCTGGACTTTTGTTTTCTCTTTTTCCAGTTCTTCCTGTTCATCCACGCTTGCCATTTCCTGCTTGCATATATCTTCTTCGGCTATAATTCCTAAAAGATTTGATACTGTTTCCAATGCTTCTTTCTCATCAGCTCCATCTGCATAAATAGTAATTTCTGAACCCATTTTAATTCCAAAACCGCTTAACATCAATGGAGATTTATTTTTATTTTTCCATCATACTCAATTACAATTTTACTTTTCAAATTCTCGTGCTTTTCGCATAACCTCTGTAGCAAAAATATATGTCTATTCCGTAACGGTAATTAAAAATTATTGTTTTACTAACCATTTTTCTATCTCCTTTTCTTTTTCCTTATTCAAAAAAATTTATACTTCTCTATTCATCCTCTTCAACTCCTCTTTCTTTCTATCCCTAAACATCTCCTCAATCTCAATTTTATTCTCAAACCCTTCCCTTTTTTTAAGAGTAATTTTTCATATTCAGATAGCAATTTCTGTCTTTCTGCCTCTTTTTTTCTGCTAATTCTGCTAATGTATCTATCAGTTTTTTTACTTAAATTTACTCTTTCCGAATTGATAACAAGATCCAATTTTAACTGTTTTTTTCACTAAGTATTGAATTGTATAGTTTTCAGGACTGTCTTATTGTATTTTTTTAAAATTTCCTTTTTCTATTAGTTTCAGTCCACACGTTTTGTAAATTTATTTTCTTTATTTATTTCCTGTGATAATTCTTTTTTTATAATTATTAATTTTGCATACTTCATTATAAAGTTTTTGAATTATATTTATTTTTATTTCTCTTATAAATTTTTTTAACTCAAATGTATAAGGATAAACTCCATTTTTATCATTTATTATCAGTTCATCTTTTTGTAAATCGTAATCAATAAAAGACTTCCTTTAATGCTTTTATTTTTTTTGTGAAAAGCAATTTTTATTTTCTACTCCTTTAATTTCCCATTCTTTCGTAATTATTTCCCAATTGCTTTTTACTAATATTGATTGATTCTGATCAATTATACTGTCTATTTCTTCAAGTTCTGAAATAAATTTTTGAGCAACATCAGAATATTTATTAAAATTCAAATTTTCCATCTCTAATCCTCCAGTATTTTTTTACTTTTTTCCTTGGCTTCTAAGCCACATTTTAATTCCTTCTTCTCCATAAATTTTCAGTCAAATAGTATATTTTTTTCACATTATTTTCTAAATTTTTCCTCTTTCTTTATTTCTGCCGTTGGCAACCTATCCAGAACTACTTCTTTCAACCCTGTATATTCAAATTTTTACTTTATGCAATTTTTCCTGAATACATAAATTGTATCCTTTTTCTAAATTCTCCATCTTCAAATCTTGAATTATACGGAATATCAAATTTTTTTATTCGTATTTCTGACTTCCGTTATTCTGTCAATCCTAAAGACAATTGGTATCTCATCATCTTTATTTACCATAAATACAATTAGATAAAAAGTAAAATTCTGAAAACATTATTGAAAGTGGCTTTACTGCATGAAATTTCTTTTTTTCCAATGTTAGATGTATATTCAATTTCTATAATTTTTTTCTGTCAGTAATGTATTTGGATAAATTCCAAATCAATTCAAGGAGAGGTTTGCCGTGTTGTAATGGAACATAATTAAATCTCTCATTTTTTTATGATTTTTTTCAATTCTCTTATAACTATCACTACTGGTCGCCTGATTTGATATTTTTCCTTAAAAGAATTTCTAATTCTTCCTTGCAAAATGCTCTGCTTTCCAGCAATATTTTACTAATTGCCAATATTTCCTCATTAGTAAATACATTTGCATTCACATTTTTTTGCAACTCATAGCCCTCTTTTTGCCAGTTATATACAACTTTGCTTTGGTTTTTTTCAGTATAATAGTTGTTCAATGTATCAAAGTCACGCTGAATACTCTTTTTCACTAACCCCATATTTCTCAGATAATTTTTCTTCAAAATTTCCCTTTTTTTCCAACTTTTCTTTAATTTCCATAAACCTAAACAATTTTTTTCTGTTTTTTTCTAATTTTCATCATTCTTTATCCTTTCCTTAAAACCCTAGCAACTCAATTCTCTATTTTATTATGCTTTTTAGAATTATACCTTAAAAAAAGAATTTTTCAAATTTTTATAATAAATTGTAACATAATAACTTGGACACTTTTTGTCCATTTATACAAAGTTTATAGATTTGATAATTTTTTTATGCAAAAGTAAAATTATTTTTAGATAAATTAATAAAAAAATCACAGCTAACTAAATAATTGTATAACTGTGATTTTTATATATATTATAATTTTAATTTTTTAAAATTTTTCTAAATTTTTAAGTTATAATTTACTGATTTTCAAATCCCCCTGTATAAAGCTGATAATAAGTCCCTCTTTGTTCAATCAGTTCATTGTGATTTCCACGTTCAATAATTTTTCCTTGATCAAGTACCATTATCACATCAGAATTTTTAATAGTTGAAAGTCTGTGGGCGATTACAAATACTGTTCTTCCTACCATTAACTTATCCATTCCTTCCTGCACGATTTTTTCTGTTCTTGTATCAATGCTTGAAGTTGCTTCATCTAGAATTAAAACTGGCGGATCGGCGATTGCCGCTCTTGCTATTGATAATAATTGCCGTTGTCCTTGTGAAAGGCTGGAACCGTCACCACTTAAATAAGTATCGTAGCCTTGTGGCAAGTGTTTTATAAAATGATCGGCATTGGCAAGTTTTGCGGCTGCACGTACTTCTTCATCTGTTGCATCAAGTTTTCCATATCTGATGTTGTCGGCAACTGTTCCAGAAAATAAGTGTGTGTCCTGCAATACAATTCCAAGCGATTCTCTTAAATCATGTTTTTTTATTTTTTCAATGTTAATACCATCATATCGGATTTTTCCAGAGTTAATATCGTAAAATCTGTTAATTAAGTTTGTAATTGTAGTTTTTCCAGCTCCTGTTGCACCAACAAATGCGATTTTTTCTCCTGGCTTTGCATAAAGATTGATATTGTGAAGTATTGTCTTTTCATCATTGTAGCCAAATGTTACATCTTCAAAAACAACATCTCCCATTAGTCTTTCATAAGAAATCGTTCCGTCAGAATGTGGATATTTCCAGGCCCATGCACCTGTGTGCTTTTCTGTTTCTGTAATTTTTCCATTTTCATCAATATTTGCATTTACAAGAGTTACATAGCCGTTATCTTGCTCAGGTGTCTGATCTAGCAGGTTAAATACCCTTTGAGCTCCAGCCGATGCCAGTATTACTGATGTTAATTGCTGTGCAATTTGTGAAACAGGCTGATTTATTACTTTTATGAACTGCAAGAATGATACAAGTCCACCGATTGTAAATCCTGCAATGTTATTAAACACTATTATTGAACCAAGGACCGCTGTAAGTACAAAGTTTATATTTCCAAGGTTTCCGACAGCAGGGCCTAGAATGTTTGCAAATTTCATTGCATTGTTTGCCCTGTTAAATAATGCCGTATTCAGCTTGTTAAAACGTTCATCAGCTTTTTTCTCATACGAAAATACTTTTACAACTTTCAGGCCTTCTATCATTTCCTCTACATATCCATTTACAATACCGATATTTCTTTGCTGTGCAGTATAGTTCTTTGAACTTTTTGCAGAAATAGTCTTTGTTGTGACAATCATAATTATAATCATTACTACTACAAAGAATGTCAATGGAACATTTAGGATGAACATTGAAATAAGTACGCTTATAATTGTAATGATTGAAGAAATTACTTGTGATAAACTTTCTACCATCATATTTCTCAATGCATCAATGTCACTTGAATAGACGCTCATTATATCTCCATGTGCATTCGTGTCAAAATATTTTATAGGAAGCGATTCCATGTGTATAAATACATCATCTCTTAATTTTTTTAATGTTCCTTGTGCAATGTAAATCATAAAAAAACTTCATAAATATATGTACATGCAACTGCTCCAGCATAAACAGTTATCATCTTAAAAAAATTATTGAAATTAGGCTTTTTTTAAAAAAACTCTGGATTATTTTTTCCAATGTTTGGAATAATAACTCCATCTATTAATTCCTTTGAATACATCGTTCCGACAACCATTCCAAATGAACTAAGGCAAATAAATGCAATGACAAATAATGTACGAATCTTGTAATGCTTAAACATATACCCCAGTAGTCTTATTAACCCTTTTATCTGATTTTTAGATTCAGATTTTTGGGATTTTTGTTATCTTTAGCCATTATTCATCACTCCCTTCTGTCTGAGATTCGTAAACTTCACGATATACGTTGCTCATTTTAATTAGTTCATCGTGTGTTCCTGCAGCTGTAATAACTCCATCCTCCAAAACTAATATTTTATCAGAATCCTTTATTGATGAGATTCTTTGACCAATAATAATTTTTGTAATATGTGGCAATTCATTTTTAAAGGCTTCTCTTATTAGTTTATCTGTTTTTGTGTCAACTGCACTGGTTGAATCATCTAAAATTAATATTTTTGGAGATTTTAGCAAAGCTCTTGCAATACATAGCCTTTGTCTTTGCCCTCCAGACACATTTGCTCCGCCACGTTCAATACGAGTATCGTACTTTTTAGGAAATTTTTGGATAAATTCATCAGCCTGTGCCAATTTACAGGCATGTTCCATTTCCTCATCAGTCGCATTCTCATTTCCCCAACGTAAATTGTCCTTTATACTTCCTGAAAACAGCACATTTTTTTGAAGAACCATCGCCACATTGTCACGAAGCGTCTTTATATCGTAATCCTTAACATTAACTCCTCCAACTAAAAGTTCTCCATCTAAAACATCATACAGTCTTGGAATTAACTGAACAAGAGCCGATTTTGCACTTCCAGTTCCACCGATAATCCCAATAGTTTCTCCAGATTTTATTTCCAGATTTATTTTTGTCAAATTTAGCACTTCAGGATTATTGCTGTAACTAAAGTCAACATTTTTAAATAAAATCGAACCATCTTTTACTTCAGTTATTCCATTTTCAGGGTTTTTAATGCTAGGCTCTTCATTTAAAACCATTGCAATTCTATCTCCTGATGCTCTTGAAAATACAATGTTTACAAGCATCATTGCAAGCATAAGAAGACTCATAAGAATATTTGTTGTATAGGCAAATAAACTTGTCAATTCTCCAGTTGTCAATTCATGCACGACAATCATCTTTGCACCAAACCAGGAAAGCAGCAAAATACATGAAAATACAGTCAGCTGCATTACTGGAGATACAAAAATTATAATGTTTTCTCCCTTTAATAGCATATTCTTCAAATTTTCCGTTGCCTTTTTAAATTTTCCTGTTTCATATTTTTCACGGATATATGCTTTTACAACACGGATTCCGTTAATGTTTTTCCTGCAAACTGGCATTAATGTCGTCATATTTTTCTAATTGCTGCAGTAAATATTGGATGAACTTTAAAAAAATGATAAAAAGCTAGAAAAAGTTCCTAAAAAAATAAAACTGCAACAACAAATATCATTGACAGTCCTGGATTTATCATAAAGGACATAAATATTGCAACACACATCATAAGCGGAGCCCTTACAAATCCTCTTATTAATAGTTGAAATGAATTTTGGATATTATTAACATCTGTTGTAAATCTTGTAATAAGTCCAGCTGTAGAAAATCTATCAATATTTGTAAACGAAAATGACTGTATTTTAGAAAACAAATCCTTTCTCAAATTTTTAGCAAATCCAGCCGAAGCATAAGAAGCATATTTACTGGCTTGTATTCCCGATAACAGCGACAACATTGCTACTCCCAGCGTTATAAGGCCCATAACGATAATAAAATTCATATCACCTTTTCCGTTATTTCCGTTAAGCCCATTGTCTATAATCATTGCCATAAGCGTCGGAATAAGCATTTCAAAAATAACTTCTATTCCAATGAATATAGGCGAAATCAATGCACTTTTTTTATATTCCCTAAGACTGGAAAAATAATTTTTTTAACATTTAAATAAACACCTTTCCTTTCTTTTTGATTTTTTTATTAAAATAAATTAACTTATACTATTTCCATTTATTAACCAGCGAACTGGATATAAATTTCTTTTTTTATATTTTATATTACTCTCAATTTTAGTAGAATAATCAATATAAATTTAAAAAGCACGAAACTTATTTTTTTAATTAATAAATCTCAGTGCTTTTTTTTATTTAGTTATTTAAAAAAATTTTTAATATTTATGATTCAAACTTAAATATCCAAATGTTCCATAAAATATCTTATTTGCAATCTCCACCAGTCCCAGTCGTGGGCTACATCATAACCCCAGAAATCTGTCCATGCTGGAACTTGTTTTTCATAAAGAATGTGCTAATTCCCTATTACTTGGAAAGCAGTTCACCTTCCCATGCACCTTGCCCAATACATATAATGATATTTTTTTGTCTATACAAATCTAAATAATAATGATCCCAAGGCATATTTCTCAAGAAATCAACAACAGAGTTGTTATAAACTAAATCATCCTTATAATCTCCAAAAGAACATTGACGCATCAAACATTCCGCTTAGTGAAATTAATGTGTCAAATAAGTCAGGTCTACGGAAAAAAATAAAAATTCCCGCATGTGCTCCACCCATACTGCACCCTGTCACAATAATGTCACTTCTCCAAGAAATATCCTGAATTCTAGGTACAAATTCATTTGCAATATAATTAAACCATCTTTCCTGCATTTCTATTCTGTATCTTGGGTCACCGTTAATGTCTGACCAGCTTTCCTGTCAACACTTCCCACACAGAATAATTGCAATCTTCCTTGCTCAATATAGTCTGATAAGACATCTACCATCCCAAATTCTTCATATTGATTGCAATCTCCATCTTGTGAAGGAAATACTAAAACTGGCTTCCCAGCATGCCCATATCTTTTAAATTCCATTTCTCTTCCAAGATTATGACTATATTCTTTTCTGTATTCTACTTGCATTTTTTCTCCCTATAATTTATTTTTTATGCCTTTTTCATGTACAAAGTTTATAAACTCTTCCATTTCCTCTTTTGTAGCAAATTTTTGCTGTATACATATAATTTCCCATAGCTTCTGAAAAAAATATCAGGCATTCTTTCATCCATTACAATCGCATTTCCATATTTTTTTGCTTAATTTCATCATGTGAATGAACATAATTGTTATTATCACGACGGCTGGCATAAACACAGTAATTTTTTTCTAAGTCTTCATTCAAGTTTGCATTTCTAATTTCATCAAAAGCTACCATATCAGCCCAAATTTGATAAACATCTGTATTATTGGCATAGTTGTACATATCAGGAGTATATCCGCCTGCAGGACGCATATTTGCTTCAGCCCAATATAATCACCTTTTTTACCTAATCCATCCTTATCTTCATTAAGTTTAAAAAATTCCAAGTGAACAAATCTGCTTTTCACTCCAAATCCTTTTATAGATTTTCTTCCTGCATCCAGCAATTTTTCAGGCATTTCCTTTTCCACATAATAAAAAACATCAAGCCCGTCATTTTACAACATCCATAATTGCAGGTTCAAATATACCAGTTTCAAAAAGAGGATTACCATTAGAGTCAATAATGGCATCGTAAGATACAAGATCTCCATCAACATACTCTTCCATAATATATTTTACATCTTTATTACGATTTTCAAAAAATGCCTTTAACTCTTCTTCATTTTTAATTTTATGAGTATCGCTCGCTCCAACTCCATTGTCAGGCTTAGTTACAACTGGATACCCAACTTTTTCAATAAATTTTTTCGCTTTTGCAGGTGTTGTCACTAATGAAAAATCTGCAGACGGCACTTCTGCCTTCTTATACGCTTTTTTCATTTTCGATTTTTCTTTAATATTAGCAATCTTGTCAGCTTTTATTCCTGTTGTAATATTAAAATCAGAACGAAGCTGTGCATCTTGTGCAAGCCAGTATTCATTATTAGATTCAAGCCAGTCTATTTTTCCATATTTATGAGTAAAAAAAGCCACTGCCTTCAATACTTCATCATAATTTTCAAGACTAGAAACCTTATAATATTCAGTCAAGCTGTCCTTTAATTTTTGATCCAGCTGATCATATTCTACATCTGCTATCCCTAATATATTTACTCCATTTTTTTTCAATCTGTCACAAAATTCCCAGTTTGTTTTTGGAAATTGTGGTGAAATATAAACGAAATTCATTTTCTATTCATCTCCTTAATTTATTTATAAATGATTTAATTAAATTAACTGTATTTCATTATATCATAAAAAAATATATTTTTACAAGTCGATTATGATACAAATTTCTCAAAAATTTTTTTGATGCATGTATAATCAAGTGCAACAAAAAAATAGAATTAATTTATTTTATCAAAACTTTACTTATACTCATTCAAGTCAATCCCTTGATCCAATGCTGCAAAAAAATACATCCACAATAACATTGACGATAAACATCATATTCTGCGCACATATCGACTGAACGCTTGTAACCATTATTTTTTTCTTAAAAATCTGATGGCAAATAATTTACATCAAAAAAATTTCTTGAATTTCTAATCCAAGAGTGTTTATTAATTGACTATTTTTATGAGGACTTAATGTTAATGCACTTCCAAAATAATCAAATCCCAATTCTTGGGCCTTTTTTGCAACAATATCTAATCTCATTTGAAAGCAAACAGTACATCTTTCTCCACCTTCTTTTTCGTTCTCTAATCCTTTCACAGCTCGATAAAAGTCAGCTGGTTTGTACTCATCCTCAATAAATCCGACTTTATTTCCTGTTCTTTCATTAAATTTATTTATAAATTCCTCTTGTACTAAGGCTCTTTTTCTCATATTCAGCTCTAGGGTGAATATTATTATTTGCAAATAACACGGTTACATCAGCATATTGTGTAAGAAATTCCAAAGTATACGTACTACAAGGCGCACAACAGCTGTGAATCATTATTTTAGGACGAATATTTTTTTACTTTTCCAATCTGAAATTAATTTTGTCAAAATTGTATGGTAATTGATTTTTTTGATTTGGATTCATTCTCTCTAAAATTTCTTTTTGCATTTTTTTATATCTTTTTCAATAAAATTTTCTTTATTTTTCCATAAAAATTGTTTTCTCCTCTTTATTTCTGCATTTTTTTTAAACTTTTTGATTTATAAAAAAATTAGACTTGCTCAAATAATTGCAAAAACTAATTTTGAATTACTAAACAAGTCTAAAAGAAATCTATTTATTTATTTTTATTGTACTCTTCCAACGCTTTTTTCAATACTTTCATTCCATTTTCAATTTCAATTAAGTTATGTGTACAGAATGAGAATCTAGCTTCCTTTATACCTTTTCCAGGTGTTGTATAAAATCCAGGCCCAGGTGCAAATGATAACGTTTGGTTTTCATATCTAAATTCTGTTAATAGCCAAATTGCAAATTTTTCAATATCATCTACAGGCAATTCAGCAATTAAATATAATGAACTACTTGGCTTGTATGTTACAACACCAGGTATTTTAGTAATATTGTTGTAGATCATATCCCGTCTAACTTTATACTCCAACTTTGTATTATCAATGTATGTATCCAGCGTATTTATCAAGTTTGTACTAGCATATTGTTCAATTGTTGAAACTGATAATCTAGCCTGGCAAAATTTTCAATGCTTGTGCCATAAAATCTTTATTTTTAGAAGCAATAACACCAATTCTTGCTCCAGTTGCACTGTAGTGCTTAGAAATACTATCCACAAGAATTACTCTATCTTCAATTTCTGGAATCGACATGAATGATTGATAACTTTTTGCAATTTCTTCATCATAAATAAATTGTCTGTAAACTTCATCTGTAACTATGTATAAGTCATATTTTATCGCAATTTCTTTTATTAATTCTGTTTCCTCTGGTCTAAAAACAATCCCTGTCGGATTACTTGGATTAGAAAACATAATTGCCTTAGTTTTTGGGGTAATTAATTTTTCAATTTCTTCTCTTGCTGGTAAATGATAATGATTTTCAATTGAAGTTTCAATTGGAACCAATTTTGCATCTGCAATTCTCAAAAAAACTGTCATAATTTGTATAATATGGCTCTGGTACTAAAAACTTCATCTCCCAGGATTACAAAGAGTTTGAAGTGTAATTTGAATTGCTTCACTTCCACCTTGAGTAATCAAAATTTCTTCTGGTAAAAGATCAATTTCAACTTTTTTTATAAGATTTTGAAAAATGACTCTCTAAGTTCTATTATTCCAGCTGAATTTGTATATTTTACAATTTTTTTCTTTGTAGTTATTCAATCCTTCAAAAAAATGTATCTGGCGTCTCCACATCAGGTTGTCCGATATGCAACTGATACACTTTTCACTCCATTTCTTTTAGCCTCATCAATGTATGGAACTAATTTTTCTAATCGGTGAATAGTGCATATTTAAAAGCTCTATTTGAAAACTTTTTCATTTTATAATTTTTTTCCTTTCTTCATTTTCTTAAATTATCTGTTTGCTAAAAAGCTCTACTGTCTGTAATAATGTTTTTCTTTTGCTATAATAAACTTTTTGCAAAATACTACTTTTTATTATATTTTTTTCATTTAATGCTTTTTAAAAATAGCAAAAGTTTCAACGTCCATTTCTCCACTATAATTTGATGGTCTAAAAATGGTGTTGGAATACTTTTATTACATTTTTAGTTTGTTTATCCCAAGCTCCAGTTATACTTATACCGTATCCAAATTTATTTAATTCTCTTTGAATTTCAGCAACAGGCATCATACTCAATTTAGTCGAATATTCTCTTTCATAATTATTTTTTTGTGTCATTATCATACCACATTCCAATATTGTATTTTGTGTACAATTCTCTCCAAGGGAATAATGGACCTGGATCAGATTTTCTTTGTGGTGCAATATCTGAATGTCCTAAAATATTCGTTGCAGGAATTTCGTATTTATCAGCTAAGTATTTAACTAAAACAGCAACTTCCTTTATTTGAAAATCTTTATATGGCACAAATGTTCCACTGACATCTCCACCATTTACAATTTCAATTCCAACTGAAGTGTCATTTAAATTGTTTCTTCCTTTCCACTCACTAACTCCAGCATGCCAGGCTCTCTTATTTTCATCTACCAATGAATAAACTGGTTCTGATTTGTCATCTGAAACCATATAATGTGCACTTACTTCATTTTTTGTCAAAGTTTTTAACGATGAATCTCTATTCCCTGCCGTATAATGCAAGATTATGAATTTCTGTCTATAATCTTGCCCTTGAGAACTATACGAAGTATCTACTCTGATTGTTCCTGCTGAATTTGATATTGTTTCAGTTCCGCCTCTTTGAGCATCTGTATTTTGTCCGTTATTATTGTCATTTCTGCCGTAACCAGACTGATCCCTGATTACTTGCCCGTTATTATCAATACGTATTTCTATTGGTTTTTACATCTTTTGAAACATTTTTGATTATGTGCATTCAATATATTTCCAACAGATAATATTGATGCTAAAAAAATAATAAATTTGCTATATTTTTTTTCATTTAGTTATTATCCTCCTGTTTTAATTTTTTTATTGTATTAATAAACTTAATTTTTTTAACTTATGGTGAATTATCCAGAAATTCAATTTATTGATTATTTCAATTTGCTTTTTACTGCTTTTTTTATTTTATATTTTTTTATTTGCATTAACAGTATTTCCATCTTTTAATTGAAAATAGTAAATGATTGCTAATATTGCAATGAAAAATTCTCATAATTGCAGTGACATTTTGCGTCAAAAATCTAGCCATATCATTATAGAAATTATAAAATTTATTGCTGAAATTATTATTAACAGTGCATTTCTTCTGCTTGCCGCAATGAAAATAAGCATTATTGATGAAAAAATAAATAATACTCTTGTGCCGCCAATAAACATAGTGTAGGAACTTGCAGTTGAAGCTATGTCATTTATATAGGGTGAACTTGTCAAAATTACACGGGAAATATTTATGCAGATAAGGCTCGCTATAAATATAAGGAAGCAAATTGTCAGATCTCTTGCATCTTTTTTACCTTCCTTTTCTTTTTCTGCCCTAGTTTTATCACCCTTTTTTTTAGTTTCCATATTTTCAAGCTGAAATACTGAAAGAAATAGCATGATAAAGAAAACCAGTTCTACAATGCCCAAATATGTTGTTGTATGAAACAGCCTGTCATTTGTATATTCATGAAAAATTGAGTTATAAAAATCATAATTTACAAATATGTAAAGAACAGATGTCACTATTGCCACTATTTTTTTGTAAGAAAACATAATCTACTCCTCCGAAAATCTATTTATCCAGCTTAGATAATTTGAATCTGTAATATTCAGGGCCTCTATATTTGCCTGAAAATTAACATCATCATCATATATCTTGAATATAATTGGCGCAAGTATCTTTAATGTCTGCGTTTCAAATATTCCGTGAATATTCATGCTGTAAATAATAGGTTTTTGAAATTTTAAAAGCTGGCTGTTTGTCTGTTTTATCTCATATAAAAGCGCCAGAAGATTTATTTTTTTAAGATCATTGTTTCTGTCTTCAAGCACTATGTCAATCTGGTCTGAAAGAAGCTTTTTATATCTCCAGGACTGATGTTCCTTATGAATTTTGCTTTGTATCAAAAATTTTAATTTAGGCGAGAATAAAATCAAGTTATGTAAATTTCTTTCATATTTTATAGAAAAATCCCTTTCAAAGAAAGTGCTCACAGCTTTTAGCAGGTCGTTCTGAACGCTATAAATATTATTTTTCATCATAAATTTTTATTAACTAAAAGTTGATTTTCTGTTCATTAAATGTATCATAAAGATAAATTTCAATCTCATATTTTTTTCCACATTCGGCATTTTTTTAAAATATTTCCTGCTAAAAACAAAGTTCAAGTTATTATTCTGCTGTCTTATCAGTTTCATATAATCTATGCTGTAACGTTTTTTAGATACAAATAAACTTTCTTTGTTATAGGCTACTGCCAGCTGATAATTTAAAGTTTGTCTTATAATGCAAATTCTCGTTTAAGTACAATGGCAGCGAAACAGCCAGATTTTCAGCTAATTCTGATTTTTCTCCTATCGAAGTGAAATGTCAGTATAAGGACATTTGGCTTTACCCTTCTGCTTTGATTTAACATAAACTCTGGATGATTGAACTCATAATACCAAATTGGCTTATTTGTTGAAAAAAAGTGATTTGAAAGCACTTTCATCGTTATTTAAACTTTCAGAATTTACTTTCATTTTCCAAAAATAATCTTCATAATACATAAATTTCTTATAATGCTCAATCCAAGGAAACTTAGATGTAAATTTACATAATTCCAGCCCTTCCTTATACAAGTTTCTCACCTTATAGTATTTTAGAACATTTAAGGCAGTATACGCATTATGCTTTTCTGGATTATAGTATGCAAGCACATATTGCTTAAACTCATCATAAAGTTCATTAAGAATATAAATGCTTGATGTAATATACATAACTTCTGAATTGTATCCAGATTCCTTTAATGCATTTATTAAAAAGAAATTTCCGCTTTCCTTGTCGCCTTTTTTAAAGAAAACCATCGCTCTCATCATTTTAGCGCGCCAGTTCCCGCTTATTTCAGACAACTTCTCAAGTTTGCTTTCATATTCCTTAACATTTCTCCGTTTAACAATGTCAAAGTACTTTTTAAATGCCGTTGCTGAATTTGGATTAATCTCAAGCGCATCGTAGTATTTTCTTTCAGCTTCAGGAACTTTTCCGCAAAGCTCCAAAACTTCTGCATATGCTATACAAAGCCCTTCTGTAATATTGTCAATATTCAAATTTTTTTCATATAGCTCAAGTGCATTTTGATAAGCTCCAGTTTTTGTATGATAAGTTCCAAGTAAAATCATTTTTCTTTCAAAATTTTCATCTGCCGCATAAAATCTTAATACAGCTTCCTTTACTTCCGTATAAACTCCCTTGGAAAAAGCATCTTGGATTATTGGGTACAGCCCATCCATATTATTCCAGTTTTTTCTTATAGATGGATACAATTTTTTTTCAAGCCAGTCTTTTTTTGGCATCTTAAATTCTTTCCCAAAATCATCGTAATAGGAAATTTCTGTAAAGTCATCTGAATAATTGCCACTCTCCATCATTTCAGACTCATTATTTGCAATATCGTAAATTTGCCTTCTGATTTGAGCATTTTTAGCGGCATTATTATTTCCGCTGCCAGCTGTTTCCTTTTCCTTTTCTTTCTCCTTCTTTTCGGAAGATTTGAAAAAATCAAAAATCCCCATACATCCTCCTAACTAATATAATACTTATACAGTTATTTAAAAAAATCTAAAAAAATTCAATAAGCATAATATTTTTTTACTTGACAGATGACAAGATGAAAAAAATTCATTTTTTTTTGTTTCCTGCCATTATAATATACGTTATTCAATTTTTTTATGACTTTTACAAATACCTAAATATAATATTTATAGCGATTATTTTTTTCTTTTTTTAAAAATTTTTTTAAAAAAATCTAAAATGTAATCACTATATTATTGTTATGCTATAAATAGTATAGCACAATTTTTTTAAATAATACATCTTTTTTTAAATAATACTTTATTATTTTTATCACAAATATTTTGAAAAACACAACGTACTCAAAATGAAAAAAATATTTATTTTTTTATTAAAAAAAGTGGAATCGCTAAAAATTCCACTTCAATTATTTATATTTATTCTGATTTTTAATTCCGAATCATCATTATTTTCATTCTTTATTTCAGCTTGCTTTTTTTAAATAATCGTATTCAACGTTTAAAAAAATACTACAATATTCATTATTATTCCAGCAACTCCCAAAATTCCTGAAAAAAATCCACATATAACAGAAGCTGCAAATCCTACATAAATTGGCATAAAATCAAATACTGAAAAAAACAAAAAGGAACTACAAATATTAAACTTGCCAGTACAATTATAATTACTGGAACAATTATTCTAAGTCTATTTTTTTAGATAATTTCAAATTATATTTAAATGATTCCCATACTTTTTCATATTTCTAATATAGAAATATTTGAAAAAAAGTAAAGAATATTTAGGATAAATGCAAGTATAATCGCAATATAAATTATAATTGGTATTGCAATTATAAATATATCCCAACAAAAATCCGAATTAGTCGCTCTAGTAATAGCAATGCCAAGAATTGTTGCTAGTAATATCAAGATCATCACTACAACTGTAATTGCAATTACAAACAGTAAGTACAGTCCCAATATATTTAAGATATTTAATAAAAGCATTTTTCAAAACCGATATTCCTTTTTCCTTTCCTTCAATTTTATAACCTGACTTCATATAAATTATTACTCTTAAAAGCCCTAATCCAAGTGATACTATAACAATGCCAAAAAAGTACTAAAAGATTTGAAAAAAAGTGCTCCAATAATACCACGGTTATCTCCAGTACTTTCTGCAATTTTTAAACTTATTCCAATATGCTGCATCAATATATTTGAAAAAAAGCAGCAAGCATTTCCAAGTGCAAAGCAAAATAAACCATAACTTATTTTCTTTCAGAAACACTTTTAAAAAGTTCAAATGTTTTTTTGCAAAATATTCTCCTAAATTAAGTTTTTCTTTCAAATAGATCTTTTTGTAGATTTTCAAAAATTCATAGTTCTCTCCTTTTTTTATTTTAATTTCTTTCAAATCCATATATTCCACATTAAAAATATACAAGATTTTCTGCTATTATTGTATATAAAACTGAAAAAAAGTCTTAACAATACCCGCCAGTTACTGATGTAACTATTCCTAACATTTGTAAATTTTTGTAATTTTTCCAATTGTTATTCCAGTAAAAATAATTTAAAAGCATAATTGATAAAAAAAGTAATTAGTGCAATCATTATTATTGGAAGCAATATTCTTAATCTTTTTCCTTTGCTTAAATATAAGTTATATCTGAATGCTTCTACTAAATTGACATCCCTTAAATAGTATATTTGCTGTAAATATAGCACATTAAAAAAATAAAGTGAAATATATGACAGATACTATAAATAATGCTGAAGAACTGTCTAAAACTAATGAAAATACGACAATAAGCATCATTAGAGCCAATCCGATAATTAAGTATACAGCCATCATGATTATAAATTTAAGTGTAATTTTCCCCAATTTAAATTTATCTTTTTTTATTTTCTCTTTTTCAGCATCTTCTTCCATCTCAATTTCCAGACCTGCCTTTTTTCGTATAATTACTGCCACAAACTGAAGAATCAGTGAAATTAAAGCATATAGCAAAAGCATGGAAAAATAGGCTGGATAAAAGGGAAGCATATTCATTTATATTTATATTTTTTTCTGCATCTTTGTATTATTCACTTTTTTTGCAAATTCATACATTTTTACTGCCTGTTCTGTAAATGGAAATGTAATAAAAAAAGTACCATGACAGTTGAAAATACAAAATGTGAAAAAAACTAATAAAGGATGCTTTTTCACAAACATTTTTAAAAAATTTCAAATCCATTATTCAAATATTCCAGCATTGAAAAAAATATCTGCTTCTCATATTATTTCTCAAATTATATAAATCCATTAAATCTCTCCTCTCCTTTTTTTATTTTATTTACTAAAGTTGCAATGTGTTCTAACAATCAGTAAAATTATAGCACACTTTATTTATTTTTTAAAATTTTTTTATAACCATATTTTTTCTAAGACAAATCTAATTTATTATTGGTATAATAAAAATAATGCTTAAAAAAGGAGGAAAATTTATTATGTTAAAAAAATCAATAATAGTATTATTTTCATGTTTATCTATAAATATCTTGTCATCAGCGGCAGCAGTTCCAAAAGTTTATGCTAAAAGAAGCAGTGAATATTCAGCCCAGTCTTCACGTGCATTAACTTCATACTATAGCACAGTTGACAATGTTGCAATTGCTGGAAATTTTGCTACAGTAAAAGAAACTGGACAGCCGTTTACTGGAGTTTATGTTGAATTTGACAAGACTGGAAATGCTCAGGCTGTTAGAAATTATCAAAACGGTACATTAAATGGGCCTATGTTTTTATACTATCAAAACGGTAATTTACAGAAAGTTGTAAATTATGCAAATGGTGTAAGAGAAGGTGAAGATATCGACTTTTACGGAAATGGTAATTCTAAAACTATAAGAAATTACAAAAATGGAATGTTAAATGGTGCAAGTTACGATTTTGATGAATTTGGACGTTTAACTTCATCGCTTGAATATGCAAACAATATAAAAGAATGGAAAAAGAAGTAAAAAGTTTCAAATGGAATTGTCACAAATGAAAAATACTTATGCAAATGGACAATTAAACGGAGAAACAAAATCATACTATTCCAACGGTATTGTACGTTCAAATGGAAATTATTCTCGTAATTACAGAAATGGGCAATGGACTTGGAACTATGAAAATGGTACAAAAAAATTAATCGAAAATTATCAAAATGGTATTATTACCGACATTTTAGGCTATTCAAGAAACGGTTCAAAGGAACGTGAAATGAAATTAGTAAATGGAAACGGTAACTTCACTCAATATTATGACAACGGAAAAGTCAAAGCACAAGGAGCTTTGAGAAATTACAAGGCTTATGGAAACTGGACTTTTTATAACAAAGATGGTTATGTGACAGATACACAAGCATTTTATTAAAAAATGATTGATTTTTTTAAGAAATAGTGTATAATATATTAGAGGGAGATTTTAGAAAAAAATTTTTTTATTTAGAAAAGTGGTGGTAAATATGAAAAAAATTTTTTTAGTTATCTTAATGTTTTTTTATTAAATGCCTTAGGATTTTCAGCATTAAAAAAACGGTATTTATTCTGTTGAAAAAAAGATATGACGGAAATTGGAATTCATTTGTAAAATTAACAGTTAGAGATGGAAAAAAATAATTGGCGCTCAATATGATAGAAAAAAACAAAAAAATGGTGAATTATTTTCAATGAGCCAGAATTCATTCAGAGATATAGCTCTTGAAATCTCAAGAAGTCTTATAAATTCACAAAGCGTAAGTTCTGTAACAGGAAAAAGATGCAAAAAGCAGTATCAGAATTTAAAGAAATGTCAAACTTTCTTAATGGATAAAGCAAATAATGGCGAAACTGGAGATTTTCAAATGTAGTTAGGCAATTAAAATTTTTTTGATTTTTATAAAAAACTAAAAAGGAGTTCTCTCATAGTTAATCTGTGAGGTTGCTCCTTTTTTCTTAATTATTTTTCTTCTAAAAAAATTTTTAAAAAAATTTCCGTATTTTTCTGTCTTTTTCATCTTCCACTAATTTTTACTTTCAAAGAAAATTCTCCAATATTTTTTTATAATCTATAGCTTCTTTTTCAAATTCTTTTTGAATAATCAGCTTTTTTTCAAATACAATATCTGTCTTTCTGGAACATAAAAGTATTTTTCTATTATATGGCAATATAAAAACATAAAATACATCTTTACTTCCTATCTTCCATTTCCATCCAACTAAATGCCTTTTTAAAATTAAAATTATATAGCCTAACTGTCTCATTAAGTGAAAATCCATAATTCATTGCATAAAGTTTTCTTTTTGAAATCAAAAATCGTGAACAAACCAGAAATTATATTTTTCGATTTTCTTTTTACAAGCCTAATTCTCTCATCTTTTTAGAAAAATAAATTAAACTTCCTGCATAAATTGAAATTATAAAAAAATAAAAAAATACTTATAACTATACTTTTTCTTTTTCCTGTAGTAAGCTCTTACTTTCCAAAATAACTCTTCTAAAAAAATCTAATATGTCATATATCATTTTTCTCTCACCTATATGCAGTTTTAATTTTTAATATCTTAAATTTTATTTTAAAGCATTCAATCCTGCCAAATTTAAAGAAAATTCCAAGGTTTATTATAATGAGGCTGGAAGAAAAAGTCAACAAATGCCAATTCTTCTATTGTCATTTTATTTTGAATACATACTGACAATGTATTAATTGATTGTGTCAGATCAATCTTAGAAGTTAATTGTGCTCCCAAGATTCTTCTGCTATTTTTTCAAATACAACTTTTAATGTTACTTTTTCATAAGTTGGCATAAATTCAGGGCGGTAGTTGTCGATAGCAATTACGCTTTCCACTTCTATTCCTTCTTCTTTTGCACTTTCTTCTGTTAATCCAGTTGCTGCCATATTATTTTCATAAATTTTTATTCCAGAAGTCCCTTGTGTCCCAATATGTCTAATTTTATTTTCAAATAAATTTATACCTGCCAATGTTCCCATTCTCACAGCATTTGTCGCAAGCGGAATATATACTTCCTTTTGTAAAGGATTATAAAATACCGAACAGCAATCTCCTGCCGCCATAACATCCTTATTACTTGTTCGCATATACTCATCAACTTTAATCGCTCCATTTGGCAACATTTCCAGCTGTCCTTTAAATAGTGAAGTACTTGGCAAGAATCCAACACACATAATTACCATATCAGCTTCATATTCATTTTTGTCAGTAATTACTTTTGCCACATTTCCATTACTTCCTTCAAATTTCAAAACCTTTTTCCCCAGTTGCAAGCACAATTCCCCTTTGTTTAATCGATTCTTCAGCAACATCTGTAAATTCCTTATCAAAATATTTACTCAAAATTCTTTCTTCAGCATCTACCAGCACAACTTCTTTCCCATTATCCCTAAATGCTTCCACAAGTTCCACTCCAATATACCCAGCACCAACAACAACAATCTTTTTGAGAATTTTTTGCCCTTTCAATAATTTCATTTGAATGATTATAATTTTTACAAAGCAAAATATTATTTAGATCAATTCCTTCAATTGGCGGAATAATCGGCCAAGAACCTGATGTAATAATCAATTTATCAAAAGTTTCATCAAATTCATTCCCATTTTCAAGATTTACAACATGAATTTTTTTACCTTCAATATCAACATTTTTAACTTCATGTTTCATCTTCGTATCAACATTCAATTCCTTTAATTTTTCAGGCGAAGAATAAAACAACCCTTTAGGATCCTTCACTACTCCTCCAACATACAAAGCAATCCCACAAGAAAGGAACGAAATATTATCATTTCTTTCAAATACAGTTACCTCCGCTTCAGGATTCATCTTTCTCAAATTCAAAATTGCCGCCGTTCCCAGCATGCGTACATCCAATTACTACAACTTTCATATCTATTTCTCCTTTTCTATCAAAGATATTATTATTTAAATAATAAAAAATAACAATTAGTATATCAAATTATTTTTTTCTCAATCTATTTAATTATACTATATTTTAGAAAAAAATCAATAGTTTTTGTAATTTTCTACAAATTTATATTTAAATAATATTTTAAAATCTAATCATTTCAAAATATACTTTTTCTCTTTAGGAAGCATAGATTCTGAAAAAGTTCCATTTTGAATACTATTTCTCATCTCAATAACTTTATCAGTTATATCCGTTATATTTCACAATCCAGTCATTTATATATTTTTTTACCATTTCTCCCTTTATACCTAACTGTATCGCTCTTCTTCCTATTGGATTGCCGTAAATATCCCTGTCTGGATCCCATTGACACCTTACTTCTGAATTTTCCAGTTTTTCTTTCCATTCTTCCTTAGATAAATCAGAAACTTCTCTAAAAGATGAAAGTACAGAATTTTTCACTATTTCATCAAATCCTTCTCTTTTCAGGTCAATTGCCAGTATTCTTTCCTGTCCTTGCTTAGTAGCCCAGCCACTTCTGTACATCATCCAGAGAAACGATGGTTTTATCCAAGTCATTCTGTTTAAACTGAACTTACTTCCAAACTTTCCTAATTTTAAAGCCTCGTCTGCTATTTCATTATTATATGCCTGATAAACTTTTATCGTCTTTTCATCAAATACTGCATAAATATTTCTTTCCTCTTCTTTTTTCATAATTATTCCTTTCATTCAACATCCTTATTTGTAAAAGTCACATCTGTTCAACTGCTCCATTGCATGTTCTCTTATAGTCTCTTCTTCACTCTGTAATAACAATTCCAATTTTTTTCTTTCGCCTTAGGAGTATTTATATCTCCCTAAAAGCAAAACAGCATTTTCTCACTAATGCAAAATTATCATCCCAACGGTATTTTTCAAAAATTTCGAAAGTTGCTAGTTCATATATACTATCTATTGTTTGTGGTAAGTGAAAAACCTTGAAAATATGATGCTATAGTTTCATGTTTTTCATGAAATTCTTCTTTTGCTAATTTAATATAATCTTCAATAAATTCAGATCTATCATATAATTTAAAAAAACTAATTGAAAGCATCAAATTATATATTTCAGATGAATTTTTTTCTTTTGACATGCTATTTTTTTATTCCCTCTTTTTATTATATTTATTTTTTTCTTCATCTGTAACATTAGAAAAATTTGAAATTAATTCCTCATTTCTCAGTTGAAAATTTACAATATGAGTTTTTACTTAATTCAAATAATTTCTTTAATTTATTTTTTTGCTGATATTTTTCATTATTTGTTCTCCTTTATAAATTCATAATTACTAATTTTACTTTCTTTCAGCCGTCATTCGTGCAATAGAATATTTAGTTTAAAAAGTTTTGCTATTTGTTATTCATTCCTTGCCTTTAATAATAACAATCATTAATAAAAAAATGTTAATTATTATTCATTATAAGCAACTGAAATTTCTTTTTTTATTGTAGCTGTTTTACTTTCATTTTCTATTACAAACTCTAAATCAAATCCTTTTTCCATATAGATAGATGTGGTAATTTTATATTTTTTTCGTTTTTTTGAACCTAAAATGTGAGTTATTTCTTTATCTATTGAATAAATAAATTCTTTTTTTATCAACATCAATATATTTGGCATCTTTTAAACTATCAATTCCTAATCTTTCATTTACAATAATTTCACCAATTTTTTTATCTTTATAATACACTATTATTTTTTTAATTCCATTTTATTGTATATTTTTTTAACTTTTATAATAATATTTTTTTAAAAATAATCAATTTCAATATTTTCAACTTGAAAAAAATCTTTTCTTTATTGTCAGAATAAAAAAATGAAACTGAGTAAAATCCTTCTTTTTTTACTTCTCTTGAATTATTAAAATAAAGAAATATAACTAATATAATTAATAATAATACAATAATTTTTTTCATTTTATTTTCTCAAACTTTCTATCCAACTTTCAAAAAAATTCTTTCTTGTTCCTTAACACTGCCAATTTTTAATTCACTATCG
>BNJU01002755.1_pt1 | contig 48509 bp, 66 predicted proteins | sample 8539281 | NCBI WGS metagenome assembly BNJU01 (sample SAMD00202456, study PRJDB9452) | human saliva metagenome | isolation source: human saliva | place: Japan | reverse complement strand
TCACATGCATGCTCTACATACTGGTTTGTCTTTTCTTATCCAACCCGCTTTTTCCGATTCCTAACATTGCAAATGTTTATAATAAAATCTCCTTTAAATTAATGAAATTTAGTTTTTAAGCACACTGCTTGATATATGATATATACATCGCAAATATAGATAGTATTTTTATATTTGCAAGGATTTCGAGGAAAAGAAAGCTATGTTTTACTATTATTGAAAGTGAATAAATTGTATAGAGAGTAGTGGTTGGTAAATTTAGGTGGCTCAATATGCAGAAGATTTAGAATAAAAGAGAGTTGAAGAAAGGATAAGATAAAGGTTTTAAGTCTGAAAAGAAAGAAGAGGTGTCTCATTAAAAAGCATTTTTATCCTCTAAAACTTTGTTATGTCATAAGCCTATCTGCAAAACAAAGAGATTAAGGCATTTAAGGATATGGATTCCGCATCAGTGTGAAGATGTTGAAATTTGTCTTTTTATGTCTACTGAAAAACGATTAATTTCTAAACAAGATATTATGGCTTATATGTCACAGGAAGGCTACGATAAGCTCGTGGCTGAGTTGCAGCATTTAGAATCTGTAGAACGTCCAAAGGCATCAGCTGCGATTGCAGAGGCTGCTGATAAAGGCGACTTGAGTGAGAATTCTGAGTACGATGCCGCTAGAGGTCACAGCGTCATCTGAAGCACGCACGTTGAGATGAAGATGACCGTGCACAAGCAAAGATTGTTGATGTCATTTGAGCACTGATGCCGTACAGATTATGTTCATTGTTGAGATGACAAACGTAAAGACAAAACGCAAAATGAAGTACACGATTGTCAGCGAGACAGAGGCTAACCTGAAGCAGAATAAGATTTCAATTAAGACCCCTATTGCACAGGGCTTATTGAATAAAAAGGTGGGCGATGAGGTTGAGATTACTATTCCTCGTGGTACTATCACACTGCGCATTGACAAAATTTCAATTGACGCATAACAATATAACAAGGAGGTTTGTATGACAATATTCAGTAAGATTGCAGCGGGTGAGATACCCAGCTACAAATGTGCAGAGAACGAACTGTTCTATGCTTTTCTCGACATTGACCCAGTAACAAAGGGGCATACGCTTGTCATTCCTCGCAGGGAGGTTGATTACATCTTCGATATGGAAGATCAAGAGCTTGCTGCTTTTGAGGTTTTTGCAAAAAAGGTAGCACGTGCTATAAAGACTGTCTCCCATGTAAGAAGGTGGCACAAGTGGTTTTAGGACTCGAAGCAATCACGCACATATCCACCTTCACAATGAACAGCGAGGGCTGATGTTGACTTTAAGCATCACGTACAGGTTGAGGCTGAGGAACAGAAGGAGATTGCTGCAAAATCTTCAAGGTTTTTCAGGAATTGGATTAACTCTCGCCTCAGGTATCAGATATTATTAAAACTGGGGATATACAGTCATTGCATATCCCTCGTTTATCATTTTTCCTTAATATAAGGAAGATATGTTTAACAAAAGCAATTTCACCTTTACTAAATCTTGCTGCTCCTTTGAGGGGTTGGGGGAGTAGTCACTTTATACAACCTCCCCTTCTTTATCTGTACCTCATTCACGTATTTCACTCACACGCGGAGGAATCTTTCTTTAAGATAAGTAATACATTGTCCTTTTCTGCAATGATATAGCCATCAAGTCCGTTGATAACTCCTAATTTGTCTTTGGGAAGTTTTATGATATTATTGGCGGCATCTTCAAGAATAACGTCGGAGTCAATGATAACATTATCTCCCTCTCGCTTGCTCATCGACTCATAGACACCATGCTGAGTGTACCAAGGTCCGCTCCATCCAAAGTCGCACTCATCACATAGATATTCTCCGACTTTTCTAAGATACCATGGTCTAAAGAAATGTTTGGATAGCGTGGGAAATTATCATGTATAAAAGCTTCTTCGTCTTCTATCGTTGTTATCTTACCGCCTATTTCACCTGCGCGCAAAACAGAAGGAAGGAAGCCGTAGAGGGATTGACGAAGGTAATTGACGTTAGAGAGGAAGAGTCCTATTCCAAATACCATTCCTTACTATCCATGAACATTTGAGCAAATTCCTCGGTCGGCTTTTCAGTAAAGGCTTGCACCTTATATATATCACCATTACCAGTGTAGACCTTTTTGTATGTATCCGTATCCCGTTCTGGTCTGGTAGGACTATACCCATGGTCATTATCGCATCATTCCTCTCAACGAACAATCCTTCGTTAACTATTACAAAGAAAGCGTCATCATTCATAATATTATGGTCAGAGGAGGATATAATGATGTTAGCTTGGGGGCAACATCATGATGCGTGTAATGCCCATGCAACACTTGGGGCTGTGTTTTGTGTATGTCTCAGCCATGATATGGTCGGTAGTATCAGGCAACTGCTCTTTTGACAAGGTCAAGGTAATCGCAGCTTGTGTTGATATAGATATTTCTTTGGGGAAGAATACTGTGCAAGCGATCAAAAGTTTGCTGAAGTTGAGTACGACCTACGCCATCAGTAAACTGTTTTGGAAACTTGTTTCGTCTCCAAGGCCACATCTGCTTCCTTGCCACCGGCAAGAATCACGCAATAGTTGTTTAGTTTTCGTAGTCATTATCTTTGGGCTTAAGCTAACCTGTTTCTCTCACCAAAGATACCTTATATAACTGACACCTCCAAATCTTTTGTTATAAAATACCACAAATATTCATTAATCAACTTATTGTCATTAAATAATTCTCAAAAATTTGTCACATTCAGATTTTCTCTACCTTGCACTCGTTGTTCAAACAACAGCCATGCCCAGATGGCGGAATAGGTAGACGCGCTGGTCTCAAACACTCAGTGGGAATCCCATCCCGTTCGAGCTCGTCTGGGTATAGTAGAAAGCTAAGCAATTGATTATTCAATACTTAGCTTTTCTATCGTTTTTATAAATGTTCTGAATTGTTCCCAACAATCAGCATTAATCAGTACTCCATAATTGATTAGGAAGATTTTTATAGGCTCCTATTTCTTTGTCCTTCCTCAAATAATCCGAGGCCTTATGCCTATAATCACCTATTTTAAAATACTTTTCTATAACAGAATGCAACCCCTTGTTATTATATAACATGATCGCCTTTTTCATATCTCTATTAACTATTACATCATTTATATAAGATTCTCGTTCATTAAACAACATGTTAATATCAACTTGATATAAATTTTGAAAATCTTTTCTACTCTCTTTCTTATTACCCTCGAGAGATGAGAGATGATTTAAAATAATCATTGATCGCTGATGAAACAAACTGAGAAACCTGCGCTTGTTTATCTTGTTCAAACTTATTTATATTGTATCTCATCAACATTACACTCTTCATTTTTGTACTTAGCAAATCCAGTGATAATATCTGGCAACAAAAATAGATTTTCTACTTCTGCCACATCATAAGAGAAAATATTTGTTCTTTTAATTTTGTAAGTTGTTCTTCAGAACGAAAATCATGGATCAATTAGTCCATAGGCTTTTTGCAACCGCGTTAGGTATTTTATTAAATGCTCTTGTAAAAATTTCATAACGTCCTTGCATGTTTCTACTGGAGCATAGTAATTTTCAAACAATCAGTTCAAAGATATTTGAGTCCAACTATTTCTACCTTCGCAAAACAATATTTTCTTTCTACTACCTAAAAAGTTTTAGTAATAATCTTTCGGGTATTTTCATTCTCATCTATATTATCTAGTCCATTTTGATGGATATTCAAGGAACGGATCCATGCTTTTCCGCCCATTGCGACTCGCTGCAAATTGCAAGCTCATGTTAAATATAAGAACACAATCTTGTCTTTCAATTCCAGTTTATTCCATAGTTTATCGACAATAGTTTTATGCAAGTACATCTCTGCTCTATCAATTACTACAAAGTGCTCTTTTCAGGGCCAATAAAGACCCTCCCACAAGATATATAAAATAATACGTTCGCCATCACTCATTTGAAAAAGCAGGGATCTACTGATCCTATCTCTTGTTAAGACTAAATTATTGCTATCGTCACATTGTAAAGTTCCATGTTCTATTAGAAAAGTTCCATATTGATTACTCGATCCAATACACTATGAAGTTCTTGTTTCCGTAGGTTTCTCACCTCTTTCAATAGCATCGCAGAATCGATTTCTCGTTTGAGACATTCTCTCGGAATATAAAGGTTGCTAAAACATAAATTCTGACTCCATATTGTTTGCTGCTGAATATGGAAATCATCTTCTTTAGAACATTAAAATGTTTGCTCATCATCTCATATCTCTTTGGTATTGATTATCTCTCTCTGTAGCAGCATAATTAGGTACTGCTAAATGTTGGTATGATAAGTAGTTTTGAGCAGGATAACGATACCATCTTTTAACATTTAAGGATTTTCAACGTATTAGCTAGGGTTGTTTTACCACAACCATTAGCCTCATAACCACGGTGTTTTCTTTTGTGCAAATCCCTAAACTCTTATAGAAGGATAACTATCTATATTTACAATTATTTGAGACAAAAGATCTTATCAAGATTTTCAAGATTCTATCGTGTTATTTCCTATATTTTGTCTATTACATCCATCATTGGAGAAAAGAAAGTCAAAGCTATTTATTATATATTATCATGAAAGATGGTATTATACCTCCTCTATATCTTCATTGATTTATTATCCACAAATAGTCTTAAGAATGCTTTGAGCACTTTACATCTGTATTTTGACACTGCTCTTTGTATTGTGATTAACTCACTCACATTATTTTAAGCATTTGCTCAAACTGTTTATCTCCATAATGTTTTTATATCTTCGCTCTAATTAATGTTTAATTTGGAACAGTATTGAACTATTCTTTTTGATATAGATATTCTATCACTTACTGTACCAATAAAGGATATTATACAGGTTGTCGAGCAGTTTTCGTCTAAGCCAAAAGCACTTAATATAGTTGCATCAAAATTACGCCTATCAGCAAGAGTTCCTTCCATAACAGAATTAATTGGTCGGTTCTTAATTGGTCGAAAAGCGGAGATAATGGCATTAACTTTTTCCTTGTTCAACAAGTTCGGATTTAGCATCTTAAGTTGCTTTTGAGAAAATCTGATTTAAATCTAAAGCCCCCAGATTACGTGAAGTGCTCTCATTTTCATATCAGAATGTAATAATAGAGTTGGTAGGCAGCTATTAGTCTCTACATCATACCCTTCTTGTACTCGCATTGCTATCAAACGTTGATCAATAACAAATGGCTCTTTTGGCAAAACGTAAAGAAGAAACGCTCATACGGGTTAATGCGGTAATAATGTGCGCCCTCTTTTGGATTCGAAAGAATACTAATATGGACGATGTCCTCACATGCCTCTCGTACAGTTTGGCTACCATTCTTGTTCAGTACGTTCACAAATTTATCAATCCATGATTTTCGTTCCTTTGTCATTGTATTTTCCTCATCTTTCGACAGACGAAATGCCTTTGAACTTATAATTATCATCAAACTCTATCTGCTGAATCTCTGATGATGACTTCACATACAGACCAAATATTTTCGTCAATGTGTGAAGCTTTACATTTTCTTCTTTTGATAACGAACATTGCTCCAACCTGTTCAGTCCCTCTCAAAACACCTTTACGATGTTTGGATAATATTGTGTCAGACAACGATCAAAGCTGCCAAATAGATTGGTGGAAAGGAAAGAAATTGTCCCCAATTAGTCTTGCTTTCAAGACTATCTCAAACATTCCTTAGATGCCAAAGCAAACGGATAAACTTCCATCTTTACGTTTATATAGATCATCAAAGAAATTGTCCTTCTCCCACAAATCATTACGTGGGTCATTACAATTATCTATATCATCTATAAAAATCTTCAATTTGCTGTATTTGTTCGTAGATTCTCCAGAGACAATTCGCTCAACTTACGATTGAGCGTGACAAAACCTTGTTGACTCACTGCTTTTGTGCCTTGTCCAATACAAAAATATATGTGGACACCAGAGATCCTTTAAACCAGTGTTCTGCATTGCTCTACAATATACCATTATATGGAAGTTATCTAATAAGAACTTAAATTGGGACTCATATTCTTTTCTAACCAAGCATTGATGTTATTGCAGACAAAGCAAACTATCAGGCTTTAGAAATCTATCTGCATTATAAAACACAATATGTAAAATAATCAGAACGTTTCATTGATTTTTGAAAGTATTATCTTTTCAAAAATGCCTGTGCTCACTCTCAAATTGTTTCAAAGAAAGCCGAAAAGCTTTTCATTGGGGAATATCCTCCTGCTGTATGAATGGAAATTGCTGCTATACCATCAAAAAGTCTAGAGGGTACATCAATATGCTTATTATGGTCTCAGCGAATCAGGAAAAACTACTCTCCAACTTCAAATTAAAAGAAATCATTACGCATAACACGAGGGAAGTTGTCTGTAGCCACTACATCTTGCTTTATATAAGTTGATAACGATAAAATTGCAGGAAATGAGATCATCATTACCCCATATCTGCTTTTAGTAGTTCCCCATGCTCCTGCACTCTAAAGCTCGTAAAACTTATAAAAAGGAAATTTAGAAAAGTACCAGTCCCACAAGTAGGGTCGAACAATACGTCCTTGTTAGTCTTAACAACAGGAAAGGCCACAAGGTTTGCCAATATTTCATTAGTAAAATATTGTCCAAACTTCTGCTTTTCATCATCAGGTACAAGGTTCTCCAAGATATGCCCAATAACTTCTGTTGGTAACACTTTGAAATCAAAAGCATGATCAACACTCTCCAATAGGGCATAGTGCGATCAGTCAAATCAGAATATTCAATACTATCTGTAGATAAGGTCTAGAGTAGCTTAGATAATCTATCTTCTTTAGCTACGTCAAAATAGCACGTCAATAAATCTCTAGCCGACTTACTGTCATCAAGAGTAATCGGTTCCAATTCTCCACTTAAATTCTCACAAGGAGTCAACAGAAAATGGTTTTGCCTATCAGGTTGTGGTGAACAGCTTCGCCAACACCTGCTCTGGTGTGACATGTTCTCTCTTTCTTGATGAGGATTCTAAAATCTTCAAAGTGGAACTTACATAAATTTTCCATTTGACAAAGCTCATCTCAGCACACGATTATTACCCTTCTCCTGGATTATCGCCTTTTGAGTGTGGAATAATAATAGTAGATGCTTCTCGTGCTGCGGTGAAATTATATATAGGAAATATCAAGCGACTGGTTCTCAAAAGCTCCATTGCGGTACACAAAGAATCTAAATCATGCAGAATTTCCTCTGTGACGTGCTTTCAACAATGGCTCATGCTGTGCAAACTTTACAGGATCAGCTAAATCTACGCTATTGATTGTTGAAACCTTTGGATAGTGCTTTAGCTTTTGACAGGCTGTCGGTATATTCTTCATCGATCGATATATGCCAAATTATGAAGCTACGTGCCATTCCATAGCAATAAAGGAATCAGAAATGTAATTTGTATTGCTTTTTCAAGTGCACTCTCTAACATAACAGCATCATCAACAGCAGTATCTGGAAAGCTTCAATTCCCATCCACAGATATTACACCAGAAGTCTTATCAATGAAAAGAAGCACATCAGGGAATTTAGATCTTCCCGATTTTCATCTTTTACACCAGACATCATTGGTTGCATCTTGAAAAACAGTGAGTACTTTCTATCAATAGCTGATTTATCCAACTAACAAGTTGCCCAGCCCAATCTCGCTGTTCGTTTCGCTTTCTTTTATATAAAGTTTTGCCATAATATTACTTAGCAGCTGAGGATGTACTCTTTGTTGTCACCTTGTATGACAGGGTTCCATTTTATCATTGACCTTAGCAGTAACACTCTGCAAAGGCGATCTCGCAACATGCGTATATATAATCTATTGCTTTGACCTTATGTAGCATTACACTGATTTTCTCGATTCCTATATACTCTCTATCCTCCATAGCAGCAGCAACCAAGAAAGCTACCACCTGCCACACGCATGTATCAAGAATAATATCGCTCGTAGGATAGAGATATGTTCTTATTAAAGTATCGCGCGCGCTCCAATAGCGCTTTTTGAGTTGATGATAGCGTTACTCTGATTCCTGCCGTTTTCACCTATCAGTCTTCTAATGGCAACTATTATCGTCCAGACAGAACATCATTTGATAGCGCACATTACCATTTGCTGAACATGTCTCGCTTGACTGATCCATAACTCCCTGTATATTGAGTCTTGCGGATTCCCTTATCATAACTTTCTCCCTTTGTCATTTGAGGTTATGTGGGTTGTCGTTTATAAAACGCACAAATATCTCTAAGTCTCGCAAAGCGCTGTTTCTTGGCATTGAGAAATTCGTTGATTTTGATTTTATCCAAAACTATTTTATATATTTGGAACCAATCCTCATTGCTTAAAATCAGTTTTGCAGCAAAAGACTAGCGCTGTGACAATGGGCACGACATTATCGCAATATGCGCATGTTTGACTGCCACAGTTTATTTGCAGTCAGCAATGACAGAATCTCACTTATTATTTTGTGTTGGTACCGTAGGGTAAATCACTAAACAAAAATCATATCAACAGATTTGTCTCGGAATATTTGCTATAACTTTCAGACAGTCACTTTTCTTGTTGGAATTTGTACGCAAATCTTGAATGTTATTTTCCATATTCACGTATATCGCAACTATATTTACTACTCATCAGCTACAATCTTCTTCTGCTAAAACATCATAGACCCTTATCTGCAAACGTCATAGTGCAAAAGTTCTTTTCGTTTGCGCCAAGCACCTTTTGCCATAATAAAAACGACTTGTTTCCTTTGGCTTTCTTTCTCCTCTTTCAATGCGGCTATACATAGTATCTATCTCCAACGCAGAAGCCAACTGCCCTTTTGAAGTAATCCGGCTTCCTTTTCTCTCTCTTTAATTCTTTCTTTAATTTATCAGCAAACAGCATATTTGTCAATAGTTGATTTGTCTTTATTTGGCAAATATACTGCTTTTATATGAAATAAAACAGATTATTCTCACTTTTTACTCATTATTACATTGTACATAAATACTCCTCTCTGTGATTGTGAGAAGTAGCCTCAATTCCGCAGCACTTTTTCTTGTGAGATGATTTTGTGTGTTGAGGCGTCTTTTTGCCTCTACATGTGATAGGAAGCGACCTTAGACTGGTATTAGCCCTTGCAGGCGCATAAAATCCCCCACCCAAGCCAATGGGGAAAATGAATGCCACAAAGAAATGCTGTTTATTCAAGGAAAACTTCAGAGTAGTATGCTTTATTGGTATAAAGGTTTAGAACGTTCTGCCTTCCTGTGCGCACCCATTTCGCTGGCACACTGACAAAATGCAGGATAAAGGCTTTCAATCTGCTTGTCTTTTTCAATGGCTTAACCTTTTCGCTGATACGACGGACGAGATAGAGATAGAAGTTCTTCAGCATGGCGGTAACCATCATGAACACCATGTTCTCAGCCATAAAGGAAAAGGGTAGATGTGACCAACCGAAGTCATTGTTCTGTATGTCGAAGTTCTTTTCACTCGCTCCACGTTTATTGTAAAATGTAATGATGTCTTTCTCGGTTGACACCCAGTCATTGGTAAGGATACAGCGATATGTGTATATCACTCCGAACATATCCGTCTGTTTCTTACCATCCTTGTCCCTTAAAGGACTTCGCTGTACGACAAGCCTGTATGACTTTCCTTCAATGAGGTTGTCCATGTTGACGGATGTGACATCGCATTTTTCATAACCAACCTCAACGCTCTTCCATTCTTTCAGTTGGCGGAACTCTTCATAACGAGTGCCACAGTTGGCAGCACGTATATAGAATGTGTTACAGCGTTGCTCTACGGTTTGGATAATTTCCTTTGAGAACGACCCACAGTCGGCACGGAAACGCTCTATTGTCACACCAAGTTCTGAGATTACTCGGTCCATAATGCGACGAAGCGTGTCTTCCTGATGAAATTTCACATTGGTGTTTCCATCACGATTCTCACCTCCAACGATGATGCCCCCAATGGAAAGCCCAACCAGGGAAGTAGCCAAAATCCTGTTTGTAAGAATACTTTGCATCGAACTTGTGGGCAGGAATAAACTGATGATCAAAGTCCAAGTCAACATGGCTGCCTACCTTTATAAGCCCCATCTGTCGTATCATTCGCAGAAGTAAGGTGTTCAGTTTCTCTGCTGCATTGAAGCTATACGACTTCCCAGAGATCTCGCTCTTATAGACGATATTCTCTTCGGCAAGTTCCTTAAGTCCACGTCCTACAGTGTCGGCACCAGGCAGTTGCGTGCCAGGTCTCTGCCTGAACTGCTCTATAAGCGCATTGATATCCTCAAGACATTCTCCACCACAAAGGTAACTGAAGAAGAGAGAACCGAAAATGCTTCCATGACTAAAAGCCTTATCGCTACACCCACGTTTGCCCAAGACAGATTCTGTAAGTTTTTCAAAGCCCAACTTTGAAAAATACGTCCATAATATGATAAATTCCACCGAAAGAAGTGATATTCTCGTTTTTAATTGCTACCTTTGTCATGTCAGTTGTTTTGCTTGTTTTTTATTTAACAGCACTAAGTTAGGTGAAATTTCTGACATATCCAAGTGTTTTGAGGACTTTGTTGCTCAGGCACTTGGGTTTCTTATAAGATTTTGTTCTGCGGAATTAAGGTCGTAAGTATTTGGACAATAAATTTTGCCTCGATGGGGTTGAGAGCTTTGAAGAAATGACACGCGGAGGCACAAAGGTGAATGGAGGATTATTTAATGCAAAGCTATGGCGAGACGCTGAAGTATCGCTGATGCATGGAGAAAAGGTTTGTGGTTCTATGAATAACGATTATCCTTAAAGATATTAGCAACCAATGCGTTGCAACGTCTGTCGCCTCTTTTGCCGTCGGCACCTCTGTATGATAGCTGTCATCTCCGCTCTCTATTTCTGTGTGCTGCATTATGAGTGAGGCTTAATTCATCAGTCCATTTTCAGAAGAATCTTTCTTTTTATCATAACTAAAGAAAGCGCAAATCTTTTCCAGCAAAGACAATACCTTACACAGAGAGAGACGTCAACAAACAAGACCCAGAGCCGCATCACATGACGCCTCATTGTGACCATCACATGGTATCATAACGATTGCGCTTAATTGGCGTTGAATTAAGGCAATTGACTTCTAAAAGATGCCTATAGCGCTTTACACTAACGTCCTTTGAGTGTCCATAAGCACCTTTTACACGCTCTCACAAATGCTTGATAACAAACAACTTTACAAAGATCACACCTTATTTTTAGAGGTTTTGCAACTTTATCTTCATTGCATCTAGCAAGTATTTCGCACTTATATGTATGCGCGAGACACAGTCCAGTAAATATAGATAATGATGCGAAGTATTTGGAGGATGACATCGTACGGTTGAACAAAGAAAACACAAGAATAGATTCTTCTCCACAAAATGAGTTATAAGTGAGTAGATAGGGCACTCTTTACAATTATCCAACCACTCTGTGTAGTCAAGAACCCGTAAACGACGATATGCTTACCGAAAGGAACTTTGTTAATACTATACAAGACTTGGAATAGAAAAGATATAGCATCCAAAATTCGCCGTTCTACTTCTGACACCCTTATATGACTGGCTTCATATAAGGGTTCTGTGCTTATTTACAGTTTATGGGTAGCAGTTTAATCAATTCCTCATCCTCATGTCCAGCAAGGGTTTTTGCTAATACCAGCCTTTAACCACATGTTAGGTTCTATCTTTGCTTTCTACAACATGCCAGTGAACGTATAGAAGATGGCATTGTTTTCAGCTCCTTCGTTGTTGCCACAGAAAAGATAGTTCTTCCTTCCCTAACGTAATGGGTCTGATGGCTTGCTCCATAAGATTGTTGTCTATATTGAAACGCTCATCTTGTACGTATCGGCTGATACGTATCCATACGGAGAAGGCATAACGCAGAGCTTTCTCCATAAGCTCGCCATGAGATACTCCTTGTGTACTCCTTCATATATGCTTCAAGAGCCCTTTAATATAGGATATGCTTTGATTTTCGTTTCAGCCTGAATCTCTTCGTAGCTGGCGTTACTGTGTTTTAAGTTTGCTTCTAACTCGTAGAGTACAGCGATCATCTTAACGATATGGGCGGCATTCTTATCATTTGTCGATAAATGCTCGAACTTTCGCCGGACATGTGCCATACATCCCAAGCAGCTCTATGCCTTGAACGTTTTCAAATCTGCTGTAAGCTTCATACCCATCGGATTGTATAGCACCATGATAACCTTTGAAGAGTTCGTCGGGTACGGCTCCCTGATCGTGAACCTTCTTCAATGGAAGAAGACCCCTCGGCAGTGCATGCGCATCTCTTACTCCCACAGATAACCCTTGCGAGGTCTTACCTTACGGTCGGCAACTTGTACGCTTGTCTCATCAACTTGCAAGTAGGGACTCGTAAAAATCAACTTCGCTTGGAGTTTATATAGAGGATATAAAGCGTTAGCTGTGCTGTGAACCCAGCTGTTTATAGTAGAGGTAGGGATGTTGATGCCATGCTCTTTCCATCTGGTGCTTTGTCTATACTCTGGCAAAATGATAGACAAACTTTCCTGTGATAATCCTCAGCTAATAGAGAGGCATCGGCAAAACAATCCACAGCTTGCTTCTGTAAAGGAGCTTCCAGCATATCAATCTTTTGCATCCGTGGGTTTTGCGTCTTTCAAACGGCAGACGATGCGGTCTTCAACCTCAACATAAAAGCTTGAGGGACGTAAGCACAAGTGTTCTGTCTTATCGTGACCGATGATAACCATACGGTTTTCATCATAACCATCTGGATAAATCTCAGCAACCACACGCTCTATATCATTAGGAACATAAGAGGCATATGGGCTTGCCTTTTCTCGTAGAACGAGCGTTGCGACTTGCTTCCTGCGCTGCTTAGCTTGCTTCTACTTCTTTGATGATAGTTGGTATTTCCGAAAAGTTGTTTACCTTCTTTTGCCCAATCTTTTATCAAAGAACGAACCTGCCCAGCCGTTGGGACTTCAGGTAAACGCTTTTCGCTACGTCTACTGAATACCATACGCTCAAGTTCAAGAATACGTTGAGATTTTCTTACAACTCTGCATCCTTTTTGCTTAAGCTCTTCGTCCTTTTGCTTAAGTTCTGCATCCTTTTGCTTAATTCTACATCCTTAACCTTGATCTCTGCATCCTTTTTGCTTAAGTTCAACATTCTTGCTCTTAAGTTCTACATCCTTACTTTTTAAGCTCCATGTCTTTCTGCTCAAGAAGATTTATAACATCTTCTCGAGTTAAAAATGATAGTTAGACGCAGTCTTATTGTTGGATGTATTCATCAGAAAACCAGTTATTTATATGATACAAAGGTACGAAAAATATCTGGATTTTGCAAGAAATTTTCTAAGTTTATTGTAACGTTTTCTTCGATAACAATGAGGATTTATACTCTTCATATAAAAGGACCAATTCATCCCATCGAAGTTCATAAAAATCCTTGGTTTGCTGCATGATTTTACCACTTAAACAACCCTATGCCATCTGCTTGTGGTATACGACAAAACCACATCGTTCCCAATGAAGCAGCTTGATACGATTGCGAGAACGATTATAGAACACATAAACACAACCATCCGACGGGATTTAAAAATCATTACCACGGACGAATTGACATAATCGAAGCATCCTCAGCGCATATCCACAGGAGAACAACAAACCCGATAAACATTTGTTTCATTCAGTGCAAAACATCTTTTTGTAGCGAAGGTAGCAACAATGCGGTATCCACAAAAGACGGCTAATTTTGATCTTACGTAGAAGACAAATATACATTGCACCTAATTACATTTATATGTGGTTTATCCCCTTTTGCTAAAACCATCTTATTGGGGGTAATCATACCATGTATGTGGATTAATCTCATTCATTAACAATCTTTGCATTTAACGGAAGAACCATAAATCATCACTCATTCGAGGTTTAACACTCAAAGTTTGGATAACTCACTTATTTTATTTATTTTTGCTTCATAACAGCTTTGTTGTCTTGTCCTTAAAATCAGTTGTTTGAAGGATTACTAATTTACAAAAGAAAATTCGATAAACTGTTTTTCTCTATTTATCTTTGAGGTGGAAACGTTAGTTTAGTAATATAAGTCGCGAAGGAAAAATTTAATGGCTTTAGAGATTTCAAAAGAACGAACAAAATAGTAGTTATGGACTGGTATCAAATATACTGTATACAAATGACGATTATATCAGAGATGTAATTATTCTACACCTCAAAAAGGGCGCATTGAAAGCTATTTATAACTATATCTGTCAAACTCCTTTTGTTTCTAAGGAAAGAGAGATTTAAAGGTTTTGCAGAAGATATAAACATGATATTTGTAATGAGATTATAACTCTTTTTATATAAAAAGCCCATACTAAGGTGGTACTTAAATAGTACAGAACAGTTAGAAATGGACATTGATGCAAGATTTGTTGATAGTTTGGATGTTCACAATAAGATTTGTGAATTCTTGACAAACTTATCAGTGCTTAATAGATGATGATATATTTTTATTAGACGATGTTATGAGAAAAACCTTTGGTATTAATGGTTTTCAAACCTCAAGCTCCCAGAAATAATAGAAGGTACCAAATATTTTTGAATTTCCTTCTTGTCAGTAAGATGTGAGATAGTACAGCTGATGACCCTGTCGGACAGTGATGACGGTTCAGCATCCTAACGGCAGGGGAGACGAAGCATGCCTCATGACTTGCTTGGTCGTAAACTGATGGTGAATCATCCTGATGCAGGTGAAACGAATATGACCTATGATGCGCAGCAACCTCCTGACGAAGCTCATGGCAGAACTTAGAAGTCGATATCTGACAAGGGTTACTATTTCACACCTACGACTTCAGAACGACTCCACGAGGTGCTTTATCCAGAAAACCTCTTTAGTCGTGTTACTTATACCTATGGTAAGGCTGGTGATAAGTATAACCGTGCCGGTCGTCTTGCCCTCGTTGAGGATGCGAGTGGCGGTGAAGCTTTACTACTATGGTCGACAGGGTGAGGCGACAAGACCGTCCGTACAGTCCGTGGCGAGTGTGGCGGATATCAGGACTTATGTCTATGGTGCTACGTATGATAGCTGGAACCGGGGGTGCAGACGATGACTTATCCGGACGGTGAAGTGGTGACTTATCGCTACAATGCTGCCGGACAGGTTGAGCGTCTCATGAGCACATAAACAGGGACGTCAGAGCGTTGTGTTGACAGGATAGGTTACGACAAGGAGGGTCATACGGTTTATACGAAACTCGGTAATGGCACGGAGACTACCTATACTACCGACAAGCAGCAAAGTGAACGTCTGCAGGTGATGAACCCTACAGCGGATGGTCAGACTGTGATGGAAAACAAGTATCGTTTGATGCTGTGGACACATCCTCGCTCACGAATGCTGCCAACCCAACGTCGCTTACGAAACTCAATAGGGCGAAGTTAGGAGGAAGGAGTATGCATACGTATGAGTATGACGAGCTGAACCGCCTTGTCCATGCAAATGGTAAGGCTAAGCGTGCATCGTATGATATGGTGATGTCGTTCGCGGATGAGTGAACCGCTGACAGAAGGTAGCAGAAGGTGGACTCAACGACAACAGCGAAGTCTTATAACTTTGCTTATAAGTATGAGGACAGCAACCACCCGACGGCTCCAACACAGATTGGTCACGACCATTACACGTATGATGCCAATGGTAATCCAACGCTGGTAACGAACGACTCAACCAACACTACTCGTGAGATGTACTGGGATGAAGACAACCGACTCATGGTCTTAAGTGATAACGGTAAGACAAGCCGTTACACTTATAACGCTGCCGGTGAACGCATCATGAAGAGTTATGGTACGATGGAGGTGTGTATATCAATGGTGCACCACAAGGTATTACTTTCCACGAGACGGACAACTTCACGCTTTATCCAGCAAGTATCCTCTCTGTAAACAAGAATCGCTTTACAAAGCATTACTTCCTTGGTGACAAGCGCATAGCATCAAAGATAGGGACAGGTCTCTTCAATAACGTTTACGGGCGTAACGGCTCATGACGTTTTGCTGGTCAGAGACTATGTTGAACGTATGAATCAGATTCAGAAGCAGAGAAGCGTACTATAAACGGCGGTTGCACGGTGTGCCTACAATGAAGAGGTGCGTATGGTGATCCGAGAGGCTACAAAACGAGGATATAACTCTATCATTGACACACTCGGCAACCACGATGTGCCACGATGAGTTCAGACACCACATCCTAACACAACCGGACACCAACCTACGCCCTCTCTGTCTCCTGGGAACGATCGAGCAATCCGACGACCGCAGGCTGGTTACGGTTACATTCCTAATGACACTACGAGAGAAACCTTCTCTATCACAGTGACCACCGCAGTACGTCTTACATAACAGATGACCACGCCAACATCACACAGTATGATGCTTACCTGCTACGGTGAACTGTTAGATTGATGAACACTATAGCTCTGAAGACCTGCCGTATAAGTTCAATGGCAAACAGTTCGATGAAGAAACCGGCCTGTACTATTATGGTGCAAGGTACTTGAATCCAGTCACGAGTTTATGGTATGGGGTAGATCCGTTGGCGGAGAAGTTCTTACAAAATATGCTCATATATACATTTGTCTAAAGTAATCCTATTCGCTTTTATAGATCGGACAGGAAAGGCTGCTGGAGATTATATATCTGGGGACGGTACATATTTAGCTCTGATGGTAAAGATGATCAAAAAGCTATATGTGTTAAAGATGTCCAACAAAGAGAATATTGAATCGTATGGGAATGCCAAAATTAATGGGCTTGACAATAAGATAAGGAATCGTATAATAAAAGAAAAAGATAAGTAATAAAGAGAACTTCGTAGAAATAGATGGAAGTCGCAGAGTCCGAAATGAAGTTGTATCAAAGATTGGTGATAATGGGATGGAGAAGACATCTGACAACAATAATAGAGAATATAGTTTATCCTTCACTCGAAATGATCCAGAGACCCTCAGTCTATTGTAGGATAGGAGATGTTGGTAGATCCTTCTAAAAACCAGTACTGTCAGTAGTTCAGAGATTATCCTGATTTGGTATATATCCATACACACCCTAGCGGAACAAATGGAAATTCTTATTGGATTCGGGACCGTCTACGAGTGGATATAGATGTAGCGTCCTCTACACGTTATTTCCATGCAGATAAGAATGTATATATTTATAATCATACAGGATCCTATCTAAGATACAAATGGATGTTTATCAGAATTTTTGGTCGAGTAATAAGAAGAGGTCTTAAGGAGGTTTCCGTTACAGATCAATAGAAATCATTCAAGAAATGAAAAAGAAAAATTGTTTTTATTCAGTTCTGTATTGTCAATTGATTATATCCGGCGTAAATGTAAAAAGGACAGAATGCTTCTTAAACAAAAGCATTGGAAATCTCATACTATAATTTCTTAAGAACAGTACCTGACTGGGTGGAAGATAAATTTGACAGAAAAAGACTTCTATCTCGTCAATAATTATAATCCATATGGTTTTAATGTTCAACAAAGAATGGGCTGGAATCATTTATACCTTAAGAACGGCAAGCCCATAACAGGAAAGAATCATGTCGGATATCCGATTTTACAAATGATGGGCAGGACACATTGCGCTGATAAAGATAGGGCAGCTCTCTTGCAGACAAGATGAAATGTGTGCCTTTACAGACCAATATACATCACTCTTTAATGTAGATAATAAGGCTTTTAAGAAATTAAAATCTCTCAGATGGACTTATAGTTATAAGTATGAGAATGCTGTGAGGCAAGGGAGAGCTTATAGACTCTTTGACAGTATTGTATGCTAAGGCCGTTAAGAGAGCGATAGGCTCTTTGCGAGAGTCAGGGAGTCCTCGCATTTAATATATATATATAAGTTATTTCCCAAGTTGGCACCAAAAGCCAACGAATAATTAAGGTTCTGAATATAAAAATACACCAACAAGAAATGTTACATTATCGGTTGGCCTATTTTGTTATAGAAAGGAATGGTAGTGTCAGACTGTATTGCGCAGACAAATCTAGTATAAGAAAGAAAATTATTTCAAGTACAATATAGATTTGATGAAAATAGAAATGGACACTACGCAATGAATATTCCACCACGATGTCTGATGTATGAAACAGCCAACACTGGTAACGAACTGATTCAACTAAAACTACGCAGAGATGTACTGGGATGAGGACAACCGCCTGATGATCTTAAGTCGATAATGGCAAAACCTCACGCTATGACGTATAACGCTGCCGGTGAACGTATCAGAAGAGTTATGGTACGATGGAGGTGTGTCATATCAATGGTGCACATCAGGAATCACGTTCCACGAGACAGATAACTTCACGCTTTTATCCAGCTTCGACAATCAGCATCAAACAAGAACCGCTGACAAAACATTACTTTATCGGTGAAAACGAATCGCCAGCACAAAGTATCGGTACAGGCCTGTTCAACAACGTTTACGGACGCAACGGCTCAGACGTAGCTGCCGGTCAGCGGGACTATGCAGAGCGTAGGAATCGACACAAAGCAGAAAGAGGCATACTATAAGCAGCAGGTAGCACGTTTACGGTGTACCTACAATGAAGGTAGTATGGTGACCCGAGATACACGAGGGTATAACTCTATCACTGACACACCTCGCAACACGATGTTACAGGTTGGATTCAGACTCACGTCCTAACACGGCACCAAGAACTAACACGGTCCACCGTAAGATGGAATGACCGAGCAACCCTGATGACCCGCAAGGCTGGTTATGGCTATATTCTATTGACGCACTACGAAAGGAAAACCTTCTTCTATCACAGTGATCATCTAGGCAGTACGTCCTACATCACAGATGATAAAGCCAACATCACGCAGTATGACGCCTACCTACCGTATGGTGACTGTTAGTGGACGAGCACTCATCAGTGAAGACTTACCGTATAAGTTCAATGGCAAGCAGTTTCGATGATGAAACACAGCGTACTATTACGGTGCAAGGTATTTGAACCCCAGTCACGAGTTTATGGTATGGGGTGGATCCGTTGGCGGAGAAGTATCAGTTTTAGGTTCTTATGTATATTGTAGTGCTAATCCGATTAAAATTATTGATGTTGATGGCAACGATGAGTTTCACGTGAAATGGTAATGGCAATATAATTAAAGTCGTAAATAATAATTCTGCAGAATATAACAATGTTAATCCAGATGGTTCTAAGAAATATTTTTCAGATTATGAAACAAAGTCAATTTTATTTGGTTGAAAACGAAGAACAGACAAATAATTGCGAACGTTGCTGCGTATTATGCCAAAGCTAGTAGGTATAAAAGCGACTGTAGGCACTATCGTGAGATAAGAAAGGATGAAACTGCTTATTATGAGCCTAAAGATACTGGTATCTGGATTCCAGCAGGAGAAAATGGCACACCGGATATTCTTCTTAAAAATAAATATAATTTAATGAATACGTTGTTTCATGAGACATGCACTTTCAAGATAATCTAGAGGGATGGGTGAGAGTCATTTCTTCATGCATCAGTTGTATCTCGGGCAAGTAGTCATTGGACTTTTTACAGACAACTCAAGCTTAAGGGCTGGTCGAGCAGTTTATTTCTCACAATTAGCTATGAATGCCTATTACAATCCTCCTAAAGATGCTAATTATACCAAACAAGATGTACTTAAGCTTATATCAAATTTTAATAAAACAAATAAAGGTAACATAAGATTATATTTTGATGAAAAAGGAAAGATAATGAATATTAGTATTGGCACTAATAATCTAGGATCATTGAGATATAAAAAGTGATAAAACAATGAACTTATAATTAAAAATGATAATATTTTTGTGGATATATTATAATTAATGAGATTGAGTATGAAGACAAAAATGATAATAGGTAAAACTGCCATATCAATTGTTTTTCAATTGTTGTTATATCATAATAATTATTTCTGTAGTATTGCGAAATTTGTTAGGTAAAAGTATGGTAAAGATATTATAAGTAGATTAGAGCAGTACCGTCATTCTCATGGAATGTATCCTACAAAATTAGATTCTATTGATTTATCTGAAAACCAAGAGACTTCAGAAGTTATGTTTCATGGTTATTCTTATATTTATTATTTCATGAGTGATTGTGAGTTTTCGCTCTCTTTTGATAAGAGATGGAACTTGGACATATTACTCCAATACTGATAAATGGTATGCAGGCGATGGTATAGACTCCATAAATGAATTTAGACATAAATTGTATTCATATAGTTTACTCGAGTCTCGTGATAATGGGATAGTATTATTCCATAAAGTTGGGGACAAAAGAAAAAAGACAGCTTTTGACGTATAATAAACTAAAGTCTGGGAAAGTTGTGTATGTGATAAAGAGATATAAAACAGGCATATTGTTGCGAAAGGATATTCTATATAATGACAAAACGAAAAGAACAAAGCGAATAGGTACATGGACTATATTCACACAAAAATGGTTTAAGCACCAGTGTATCGTATGATGTTGATTCAACGCATAAGTTATGTTGATTATTTACAAAAACAAAGTAAACTTATGACTAAAAGGAAAAGATGGAGAGAGCACTGCCAATTCAAAAGGAAAAAGGTTCGTATATATATTTGAGAAAACTTCTGTCTCAGGGATGAGCAACTTCTCCGTCTCTATTCCTATTCATATCTGGATTTTGAAATTCAAACTTACATTCAAGGGAGAGTAGGTTCTTTGTCTGATGGTGTCAGCTATACTGAAACAGCCTTGAGAGATATCGACGGTGACGGACATCCAGATATTATTGTCGCTGATGGAGCAAAGCAGCTTATAGTCTACCGTAACCTTACGGGCAGAACGAACCTGCTGCGCTCCGTGACGCTTCCTTTTGGTGGACATATCAATATCAGCTATGAGCAGACAACTCCAGTTTACGATTTGCCGGGACGTCGCTGGGTGATGTCATCTGTTGAGACCACGGGTGGATACAAGGAGAACGGGCAATACGCAGCAGGAATACTTTCGAATATAGCGGTGGCTATCGTGACCGCCGTGAGCGTGACTTCTATGGTTTCAAGCAGGTACGTACCAATCAGATAGACACAGAGAACGGTGACAGAGTCTATCGTTACTCCGTACAGACCTATGGCAGGAACAGGGATTACTATGCGCATGGACTTGTTACGAGTGAATATCTCTATACCGCTGATGGTAAGAAACTGCAGGGATCTGTCTATGACTACGACCTGAAGACACTCGCCGTTGGTAATAACACGACTGAGATGCTGTTGTCTTCCCTGCCCTAAAGACACTCGTTCAAAGTAACTGATGAACTAGTGGGAGACAGTCTTTCGGGTTACTGTCAACCAATACTTACGATGACTATGGTAACCTACAGGGATATAAGAGACTACAACAGCCTATAGCTTAGAGGCAAACATTAACTATCATAAGATAGCCGACAAGTATATTGTCAGTGTTCCGAGTCATATCGCTGTCAGCAGTGGCGGTAAGACTTACCGTGAACGCTCAACGAAAGTGGACGGCAACGGTGAGATAACGAGATTATGCTTCATAACGGTGACAAAGCCATCTGTCTATAACATGACTTACGATGGCTATGGCAACATCACACGCATGACGAAGCCGGAGAACTATAACCATCAGCGTATGTTCTATGCTTATACGTATGATGACCTCTATCACAGTCTTGTGACAAGTGTCAAGGATGCCTACGGCTATAGCTCCAGTACGGCTTATGATGGTCTTTGGAATGCTCCGGCCGTAACGACCGACCTTAACGGGCAGAAGATGGAATACACCTACGATGCATTGGGCAGACAGAGGACTATCCGTGCTCCGTATGAGATAGAGAGCGGTCAGCCGTTTACTATCCGCTTTGAGTACTTCCCTGCAGAACGTAAGGCACATACCATTCATTATTCTAAGGAAGGCAACATAGATACCTACACCTTTGCCGACTCGCTGATGCGTGCCGTCCAGACGAAACAGACAGGTGTGGTCTGGTCTGGTGGCAGCAATCAAAAGGTCTCTATCGTCAGTGGAAGGGCTGTCATCGATGCCTTTGGACGTAATATTGCGGCTTATTACCCAATGACGGAGAGCCATGGTAATATTGGTACTTACAACCATGCTACAGGTGATTTGCAGGCAAAGACAGAGTATGATGCGCACGACCGTACCATGAGTGTTACGCTTGCTGATGGCAGTGTGACACGCACAGCCTACAGTATCGGTAGCCATGACGGTGAACCAATGCTCCAGACAACGGTCACGGATGCACTGGGACGACATGCGGAGAGCTATACCGATGCCAAGGGCGTAACCGTGAGACGGTGCAGCATGCCCGTGGTGAGGATATCACGGTGAAGTTCAGCTATGACCCTGTCGGTCAGGTGATGACGGTTCAGCATCCTAACGGTAGGGAGACGAAGTATGCCTACGACTTGCTTGGTCGGAAACTGATGGTGAACCATCCTGATGCAGGTGAGACGGATATGACCTATGATGCGGCGGGTAACCTCCTGACGAAGCTCACGGCAGAGCTTAGGAAGTCGATATCTGACAAGGGTTACATCTCTTACACCTACGACTTCGAGCGACTCCATGAGGTACTTTATCCAGAAAATCTCTTTAATCGTGTTACTTATACCTATGGTAAAGCTGGCGATAAGTATAACCGCGCTGGTCGTCTTGCCCTCGTAGAGGATGCTTCGGGTGGTGAAGCGTATTATTACGGCAGACAGGGTGAGGTGACGAAGACCGTCCGTACAGTCATGGCGAGCGTGGCGGATATCAGGACTTATGTCTGTGAGTTGCGACTATGATAGCTGGAACCGTGTGCAGACGATGACTTACCCTGATGGCGAGTGGTTACCTACCATACAATGCTGCCGGACAGGGTTGAGAGTCTGACGAGCAATAAACAGGGACGTCAGGCGTTATTGTTGATAGGATGAGGTTACGACAGGAGGGTCATACGGTCTATACGAAACTCGGTAATGGCACGGAGACTACCTATACCTACGACAAGCAGCGTGAACGTCTGCAGGTGATGAACCTTACAGCGGACGGTCAGACTGTGATGGAGAACAGGTATCGGTATGATGCTGTGGATAATATCCTCAGTATTACGAATGCTGCCAACCCAACGTCGCTGACGAAACTCAACAAGGCGAAGCTGGGAGGAAGGAGTTCGCATACGTATGAGTATGACGAGCTGAACCGCCTTATTCATGCAAAGCGGTAAGGCTAAAGCGTGCATCGTATGATATGGTGATGTCGTTCGGACGGATGAGTGAACCGCTGACAAAGGTGCAGAAAGTGGACTCAACGACAACTGCCAAGTCTTATAACTTTGCTTATAAGTATGAGGACAGTAACCACCCGACAGCTCCAACGCAGATTGGTCATGACCATTACACGTACGATGCCAACGGTAATCCAACGCTGGTAACGAACGACTCTACGAACACTACCCGTGAGATGTACTGGGATGAAGACAATCGCCTGATGGTACTCTCTGATAATGGCAAGACGAGTCGTTACACTTACAATGCTGCTGGTGAACGCATCATGAAGAGTTACGGTACGATGGAGGGTGTGTATATCAATGGTGCACCGCAGGGTAATCACGTTCCACGAGACGGATAACTTCACGCTCTATCCTGCAAGTATCCTCTCAGTCAATAAGAATCGCTTTACAAAGCATTACTTCATTGGTGACAAACGAGTTGCTTCAAGGATAGGGACAGGTCTCTTCAATAACGTCTATGGGCGTAACGGCTCATACGTAACGACTGGTCAGCAGGACTATGCTGAACGTATGAATCAGATACAGAAGCAGAAAGAGGCATACTATAAGCAGCAGGGCATTGCACCTGGTGTACCTACAATGAAGGGTGCGTATGGTGACCCAGAGAATACAAAACGAGGGTATAACTCTATCATTGACACACTCGGTAACCACGATGTGCCACAAGGCTGGATTCAGACTCCACGCCCTAACACCACACCGAATACCAACCCGGGTCCACCTGTAGCTGGAACGACCCGAGCAACCCTGATGACCCACAGGCTGGTTATGGTTACATCTCAAACGACACTACGAAGGAAAACCTTCTTCTATCATAATGACCACCTTGGCTCAACGTCTTACATCACAGACGACCACGCCAACATCACTCAGTATGATGCTTATCTGCCATACGGTGAACTGTTGGTTGATGAGCATAGTGAAAACGGGACAACTTTCAGTTCAATGGCAAGGAGTGGATGAAGAAACTGGACTGTATTACTATGAAAGTGCCAGATACATGGATCCAAAATCTCCATGTGGTTGGGGTAGACCCGTTAACGGAAAAATATATAAGTGTGATGGATATGTTTGTGCATTGGAAATCTATAAGATTTGTTGAGTCTAATGGATGTTGGCATTGGGAAAATGGTAATTTCTGCGTGCTGATAGAAAAGATAACACCAAAACTTTAGCACGATTCTTGGAGACAAGCAGAGGATGTTCTGGATATTAAATAGAAATAATATTAGAACAACTAAGGTGGTAATATTGCTGTTAGAAATTTAAGTAGACTTTCATTAGATAAAGGTTCATTATATACCGTAAAAAAGCAGATTTAAGTAGTTTCAGTGTTAGAGCAAAACGCCAAATTTAAATATTGTTGCTCAGAGAAGTGCTAAAAGGGCTCAACAGGATCAATTGTAATTAGTCGTATTATTTTGGAAATGGAGCACTGCCGATGTCGGAGATATTGCAACAAATCTTTTTGATAAATAGCTTTTCAAGACAATCTTAAAAGCCGTAACAACAAAAGTAAGAATAAGAATAGCTTTGATGTGAGATATGACGCACTTAGTGTTTCATATAGGAAAAACTGGCGTATCATATGCTGATTCATCCCAGCAAACAAAACGAGTCATGTTGATTTTACATTGTTTGAGAAACCTAATGTATGTTGATGGCTTTTAGAGTCCTCTTGATTTAGGATTTGAATTAGGGTGGACACCATATGATTACAAAGCAAGGACAGTAACATACTATTTCAAACCTGTATTAACAACATGAGGAAAGATTTTGATAATAGCATAGTCTTATTTTCTTATTTTCATATGGGTCGATTATAGAAATTATTATATCAACAAAAGTTTTATTAGTATCACATATTGCCATTTGATTTGAGAACAGAATGTTTTGACTTATAAAGAAAAGTAAATGGAAAAATATGTGAGCATAGATTTTTCTTTTTGTTTATAATAAATCAGAATATTTAGGCAATGGATCGGCTATCCCAAATGATACATATCATCTCTTTTATGTTAAATCAATCATTGGTTATTATTATAATAAGGAAGATATGATTATAAAATGTGAGGACACAAAATTCGTGGTTCAGTATTTGAGACCAACTTTAGAAATGGTGAGAGGTTGCGTTCAATGAGATTACTATTATCAATAAGAAAAGAACTTTTAATTATAAATTATATCTCTACAAGTAGTGAACTAATAGCCGTGAGATAACCTTAATTAGAAACTAATAAACTTGCAAGGTAAAATGGCATCGTAAAAGATAAGAATCGGACAAGAACATCCATATGTTTAAGGCGGACAACACTGAACGAATGAATCGACACAACGCACTAAATCATTTCGCAATAGTACTGCAGAAACACTGCTGCATACGTGCAGTAATACTGCAAAGCCTCTGCAGAAGAACTGCAAGACGTGTGCAGTAATCGTGCAGACTAAGTAAATTGAAATTTTCGTATAACAATGAACAATACGAGTACGGAACATCCTCAACTACGCATCTCACACAGGCAGGGGCAGTCGTGAAAGACTGTCCGAACGGTCATAGCGAGCGTGGCGGATATCAGGACTGTATGTCTATGGTGCTACCTATGATGGCTGGAACCGGGTGCGGACAATGACTTACCCTGATGGCGAGGTGGTTACCTACCATTACAATGCTGCCGGACAGGTTGAGAGTCTTACGAGCAATAAACAGGGACGTCAGAGCGTTATTGTTGACAGGATAGGTTACGACAAGGAGGGTCATACGGTCTATACGAAGCTCGGTAACGGCACGGAGACTACCTATACCTACGACAAGCAGCGTGAACGTCTGCAGGTGATGAACCTTACAGCGGATGGTCAGACTGTGATGGAGAACAGGTACCAGTATGATGCTGTGGATAATATCCTCGGTATTACGAATGCTGCCAACCCAACGTCGCTGATGAAACTCAACAAGGCGAAGTTAGGAGGAAGGAGTTCGCATACGTATGAGTATGACGAGCTGAGCCGCCTTATTCATGCCAGCGGTAAGGCAAAGCATGCATCGCATGATATGAGTGATGTCGTTCGGACGGATGAGTGAGCCGCTGACAAAGGTTCAGAAGGTGGACTCAACGACAACTGCTAAGTCTTATGACTTTGCTTATAAGTACGAGGACAGTAATCATCCGACGGCTCCAACACAGATTGGTCACGACCATTACACATACGATGCCAACGGTAATCCAACACTGGTAACAAACGACTCAACGAATACTACCCGCGAGATGTACTGGGATGAGGACAACCGACTGATGGTACTCTCTGATAATGGCAAGACGAGTCGTTACACTTACAATGCTGCTGGTGAACGCATCATGAAGAGCTACGGTACGATGGAAGGTGTGTATATCAATGGTGCGCCACAGGGTATCACATTCCACGAGACGGATAACTCACGCTTTTATCCTGCAAAGTATCCTCTCTGTCAATAAGAATCACTTTACAAAGCATTACTTCCTTGGTGACAAACGAGTTGCATCAAGGATAGGAACAGGTCTGTTTAACAACGTCTATGGACGCAACGGCTCATACGTAACGGCTGGTCAGCAGGACTATGCTGAACGCATGAATCAGATTCAGAAGCAGAAAGAGGCTTATTATAAACAGCAGGGCATTGCACCTGGTGTACCTACAATGAAGGGCGCGTATGGTGATCCGGAGAATACAAAACGAGGGTATAACTCTATCATTGACACACTCGGTAACCACGATGTGCCACAGGGTTGATTCAGACTCCACGCCCCAACACCACACAGGTACCAACCCCGGTCCACCTGTAAGTTGGAACGACCCGAGCAACCCTGATGACCCACAGGCTGGTTATGGTTACATTGCCAACGACACAACGAAAGAGGAAACCTTCTTCTATCACAGTGACCACTTAGGTTCAACGTCTTACATCACAGACGACAAAGCCAACATCACCCAGTATGATGCTTACCTACCGTATGGTGAGCTGTTGGTTGACGAACACAGCAGCTCCGAAGACCTGCCATATAAGTTCAATGGCAAACAGTTTGATGAAGAGACAGGCTTGTACTACTATGGTGCAAGGTACATGAACCCAATCACGAGTTTATGGTATGGGGTGGATCCGTTGGCTGAGAAGTTTCCGAATATAGGGGCGTATGTTTATTGTCATGGGAACCCTATTAATATGATGAGATCCTGATGGGAAAGATGATTATAAACTAAATAAAAATGGGCAGATATCTTTTTGGAGAAGGACAATGCTAAAACTTCCTAGATAGGATCTTTTTCTGGTAAAAACAATATTCTCGTAAATAAAGGACTTGCTTCTCAGTTGAGTCAAAAATCAGACACGAAATGGAACAATTGCATTAACTAATAAGTCTGATGATGCTTTTTAAATTCTTTAAATTCGTAGCAGATAATACTAATGTGAGAGTGGAGATCTTATAGGAGAAAAAGTGATAATGGGGGAGTTGTTTTCAAACTTAATTCGATTTTCAATCGAAGACTGCTGGTGTCAATCTTGTAAATGCGGGAAAATTTTATTTATGTTACACAGCCATCCGTGGGAAAGCAGATGAGAGTAACAAGAGCATCAGGTAACTATAATGAGTATAAAAATACACTTTGCAGGAGAATTAGTAGAACAGCCTTACAGAGACGGAGATGTGTGGACATTGGGATGCTATTTATGGAAAAGTATAAACAAGACCATCCTCGTCGAGACTTTGGATAACTATCCTGAGGCATTTATCTATTATGCTGGTGACTCAGAAACAACAAAACAATTATATCAATATAATCTTCAAAAGTCAAAGATTAATCCAATTTTTAATCAAGCTATCAACGAATAAGAAAAATATTATAGATAACATATCGAAAACGGTTTTGTTCTGGTTCTCTTTTTGCACTTTCGGTTGTACAATCAAAAGAGAACCATTTTCCCCATCTCTACAATATGTGCTTAACCAATTCTCTAAAGAGCATCCAGAATATAATGTGATACAAATACAGAGTGTCTAAAATTAATAATTATAACTTGTTATTTATGACTGGGTTAGTGCTTATGACCCAGACATGATTGATGGTTATTATATCTATAATGGAAAGTTAATAACATATTTCCAGACGGATGGTTTTAGATAGGACACATATAGTAGATACAAAAGTCTTATATTGGCAAAATAGATGAGCTACAGAAATGTTTTTCCAATCAAAAGGTATAACGGAGCCAATTCAACTGAGCATTTCTTATCACTAATGAAAATAGAATAGTTAGAATTCCCAAAGGTTTCTCCTTATTATCTAAGGAGGCTATGTTGATACAAATGTTATAAAGAATACAGGATTAAAGAAATTTCTTCATAACTATATTGAAAGCACACCTTCAGTATTATTTGAGCTTCGTTTTAAACAAGAGAAGGGTAAGCAGTATGTCATCTTCCGTCCAATGATTTTTATGATTCTTCAAAATTTAATGGGTATTTCTTTTGGAATGGGCACTTGATCAGTGTTGTATAATTTAAAACAATCAGAGATCTATTTCGAACAAACAGAATATATTTGCATAGTCATAAGATACCCAATTATCGAAGTCTATTGATTGACGATTGGAACTTCCCTTATCCTATCAAGTTAGAAATAATAAATGATAAAGCGGTAAAAGAACTTTCTTTAGAAGAAGGATACTTTTTATAATTAGGTGGTTTAGAAATACAAAAACATGACGTATATAACCATGGGATAGAATAAAAATCGTTGTCCATAAACATTTTTATTAGATATAATTCAAGGTTGAATCTAAGTGAGGATTCAGCCTTTTTGGTTTTCTTTTGTTCCAATGTAAGAATACTTGTAACCATAAGGAACAATCACATTTCTTCGCACATCTTTTGGAATTACATGGTTTACTAGTACTCTAAACCCCAAAGTATTTTTGTTTTAGTTGCTGTCACTTTTAACATTTCGTATAAATAACTTGTTATCAATGCGTTGTGATGTATTGAGGAGGTGACAGAAGTGACAGGAAAAATTGAAAAGTAGTTGTTTTAAATGATGTCGTTCTAATAATGCGAGAGGAAATACTCGCTTGTTATGAAAGGGAAAAGGGCATAAGAAGGATTGTAATAAAGATTCATAAATTGAAAATAGCAGATGGACTTTGACACGGCAAAAGATGCCCTTCCGCAGGGTAAAGGTGCTCTTTTTGAGGGTGTGAAAGACGCCCTTTTGCACGATAAAAGGGCACCTTTTAGAAAAGCATTTGTAAGTCTTTGAAACAAGTCTGATTTCTGGTACTCTCGTGATTTTATAGACATGTAGCTTGATTTTCTTGTAAACATAATTCTGATTATTCCGTAATGGTGCGGTGGTATGTGGAGAGGATGGGTAGATTTACACGAACCTGCGCCGGAACGTTTTTATCATGAATAGCCGTATCTCAGTAACTATCAGTCGACCTTTCCCACCCAAGTACAAAAAGACTTGCATACCTTTTTCGATTTTGCTGTCATTCACTGCCACTCCTCTTTGCTTTTTAATATATTGATTATAAGCCAATTACACGAAAGTGTTAAAAGTGACAACAACTAAAAATTAAAACAATTAGGGGTTTTGATGGTTTTTCGCTTGGTTACATTTTACTGCTGCAACCCCTATCCTTCCCCGTTTTCCCATGATCTAAAGACTCATTTACAAAATAAAGTTGTATATTTGCAGTTGGTATGCATACGACTTTGCTTGGTCGCAAACTGATGGTGAACCATCCTGATGCTGGGTGAAACGAATATGACCTATGATGCGTGAGGCAACCTCATGACGAAGCTCACGGCAGAGCTTAGGGAGTCGATATCTGACAAGGGTTACATCTCTTACACCTACGACTTCGAGCGACTGCATGAGGTGCTTTTATCCAGAAAATCTATTCAATCGTGTTACTTATACCTATGGTAAGGCTGGCGATAAGTATAACCGTGCCGGTCGTCTTGCCCTCGTTGAGGATGCGGCAGTGGTGGTGAAGCGTATTATTACGGTCGTCAGGGTGAGGTGACAAAGACCGTCCGTACAGTTATGGCGAGTGTGGCGGATATCAGGACTTATGTCTGTGGTGCTACGTATGATAGCTGGAACCGTGTGCATACGATGACTTATCCTGACGGTGAGTAGTGACTTATCACTACAATGCTGCCGACAGGTTGAGCGTCTTACGAGCAATAAACAGGACGTCAGAGCGTTATTGTTGATAGGATAGGTTACGATAAGGAGGGTCATACGGTCTATACGAAGCTCGGTAATGGCACGGAGACTACCTATACCTACGACAAGCAGCGTGAACGTCTGCAGGTGATGAACCTTACAGCGGACGGTCAGACTGTGATGGAAAACAGGTATCGCTATGATGCTGTGGATAATATCCTCGGTATCACGAATGCTGCCAACCCAACGTCGCTGACGAAACTCAACAAGGCGAAGTTAGGCGGAAGGAGTTCGCATACGTATGAGTATGATGAGCTGAATCGTCTTGTTCATGCCAGCGGTAAGGCAAAAAGCGTGCATCGTACGATATGGTGATGTCGTTCGGACGGATGAGTGAACCACTGACTAAGATTCAGAAGGTGGACTCAACGACAACTGCGAAGTCTTATAACTTTGCTTATAAGTATGAGGACAGTAACCATCCAACGGCTCCAACGCAGATTGGTCACGACCATTACACATACGATGCCAACGGGAATCCAACACTGGTAACGAACGACTCTACGAATACTACCGTGAGATGTATTGGGATGAGGACAACCGCCTGATGGTACTCTCTGATAATGGCAAGACGAGTCGTTATACTTACAATGCTGCTGGCGAACGTATCATGAAGAGTTACGGGTACGATGGAGGTGTGTATATCAATGGTGCACCGCAGGTATCACCTTCCACGAGACGGATAACTTCACACTTTATCCCTGCAAGTGATCCTCATCATGTAATAAGAATCGCTTTACAAAGCATTACTTTCATCGGTGACAAAGCAGTTGCATCAAGGATAGATACGGGTCTGTTCAATAACGTCTATGGGACGTAACGGTTCATACGTAACAGCTGGTCAGCAGGACTATGCTGAACGTATGAATCAGATTCAGAAGCAGAAAGAGGCTTATTATAAGCAGCAGGGCATTGCCCCTGGTGTACCTACAATGAAGGGTGCGTATGGTGACCCCGAGAATACAAGACGAGGATATAACTCTATCATTGACACTCGGCAACCATGACGTGCCACAGGCTGGATTCAGACTCCACGCCTCAACACTACACCAGGCACTAACCCCGGTCCACCTGTAAGTTGGAATGACCCGAGCAACCCTGATGACCCGCAGGCTGGTTATGGTTATATTCCTAATGACACAACGAAAGAAGAAACCTTCTTCTATCACAGTGACCATCTCGGCTCAACGTCTTACATCACAGATGATAAAGCCAACATCACTCAGTATGATGCCTACCTGCCATACGGTGAGCTGTTAGTGGATGAGCACAGCAGCAGTGAAGACCTACCATATAAATTCAACGGCAAACAGTTCGATGAAGAGACTGGTCTGTACTATTATGGTGCAAGGTATATGAACTCTTTGGTTAGTATTTGGTATGGGGTGGATCCCATGACGGAAAAAGTATCCAAATGTCTATAGCTATTGTTTCACACTTAATAACCCCATCAGATTTATTGATGAATATGGTATAGAAGTTGGAGATCCACCAACTAGGAGAAGTTCTTTACCGGATAAAGGAACCTGGTGGTGCGGAAATGTACTAAAGGGATTTAATTTTGGTTTGAATCAAAGATATAAAATAGAGCCATCTCGTGGTTCTACAGTGACAGGATTAAGAGATATACATATCGGAGGAATAAGTGCTAAAACTGGAAAACCTGTAGGTGAATGGGTTATTCGTGTTGATAAAGCACATGCAAATAGCCCGAGACCTCATTTTAATATAAATTCAAAAATCTCAAAATTTGCAGATCCTCATACCCCAATCTCTGGAGGAACGAAAACACTGAAAGCACTGGAAGGAACAGGTCGAGTGTTAAACTCTGTTGGTAAAAATAGCAAAAACCAGCTGCTATTGCAACAGATGTTGTAAGAGTTGCTAATGCTGTGCATCAAGATAGCGGAATCATAGGAAAAAATACAATGCTTACTAGTGCAAGTGTTGCTGGTGGATGGGCTGGTGCAGCTGCAGGTGCTAGTATTGGTGCAAAAGGAGGTGCAGCATTTGGAGGAATAATTGGCTCACTGTTTGCGGGGGTGGGTGCAGCACCTGGCGCTGCCATCTGTTGATTTGTTGGTGGTATTGGTGGTGGTATAATAGGTTCTTTTGGAGGATCGTGGTTGGCAGAAGAAGGAGCAAATCATTTAATTAAATAAAGTAAGCTATGTTAGTATATAAAAAAATATCAAATTTTGAGTCTAAATTTTTATTAATGAATTTGATACTGCAATTTTATATTCAAAGTTTAAATATATTTCTGATTTTTATTTTCCGTCAAGTGCAAGAAAGATCAGTTTTCCTTTTTGAGATGGGTCCTACGAAGACATCAATTCTCTATGATATAGACCCAGAAAGTGAATATCATACTATTAACTCAAAAAGTAATTTATACTAAGAATTTAAATTTAAGCAAAAAAATAATATCTATGATAGTTGAAGATGAAAAGCTTTTATCTGGGACATCTTTTGATTATTATAGGGGACTTTCTCAGAAGTAAGATTTCTGATATTTTCGAACATGTGGGAAGATTTATTGGAAACGGGAATAGAGTATTTTAAGATGGGATAATGATGGAGAGTCTTTCTATTGGTGCAATTCTCATCAGCAGAAAAAGAGTTTAAATTATTTATTAATGAATTGACAACTGCTACAAAAAGATGGCAAATCTAAATGAGACAATGGTTTTACGAGTAGTACTAAGACGAGTCGTTACTCTTACACGCTGCTGGTGTTTAGTTTTTCTACGCTGGTGGAGATATGACAAAAGCATCAAAAGTAACAACAATCATTCCCAAAATATTTAAAAGAAATGAAACTTAAGATTATAGACTATTTTGCATATAAAAATTAAATTATGATATAGTTTTGATGATTCCCATAATGATTCTTATCGAATATATGGGAAATTAGTGGAAAGACAATTTTTTGCAAAAATAGCTTGGTCAAGCGACTTATTACAACCTGAGTTCCTAAAAATATATCCTAAAAGTAGCTATGCATAGGAATTGACCAAAAATTTTGCTATTTATGATTTTGGACATAGAATAATGTTTGGACTTAATGTTTCTTTTTGCGAAATGGTTATGTATGACAAAAAGATATTTGTAGCTACTGAATTAGAAGTTTTCGTTATAGATGTACAGCAATATGAAGTTATAAAACAATATCATTACCCTGATACATACAATAAAATTGAAAAATAATTGTGGTAAAAATTGAAATTCATTGTATGGATAATACTTTAGTAAAATATCAAATTAGTGATAATTATATATACAATGTATTTACATTGTATGCACATAAACATGGCAAAGCCCTGATAGCTTTAGTGATCCTTTCTAGACATAAATAGGGAAGTTGGAGGTACTCTTATAATTATAAACCAAGAACTGTAACGTACTTCTTTTAAATCTACTAGGAAAAATGAAACTGAGATATATAATAGCCTTAGTTATTTTGTTTATGGTAATAGGAATCGATTATCAGAGGTATTTTTATGGAAAAAGTATAATTAATTACAGAGTTTTACCATATGGCATTAGCTCACTTTGTGTCAAAGGACTTTGAAAAAGATAAAAAAAGGAAAAGAAAGCAATCATTTTTCTTTGTCTATAATAATTCTGAGTTTTTGGTAGTTGTGCTGTGCCTACAAATACATATCATCCCAAATTCATTGTCACGAGACATTATAGAATATTATTATAGTAAAAATAAACTTTTTGATCAAATGTAAAGAATAGGATGGACTTATCCGTTGGGTTATCCCCACATATGATAAGTCCGGTATATATCTCATGAAATAAAAATATACACTGGAGTAGTTTTTCGACCTATAAACATATTATCATCCATCGTTGAATTTGCAGAATATGTGGATTCTGTTATCAACGAGGTTGCTCTGATGGTGAAGTGGTTATCTACCATTGCAACGCTGACGACGAACGTATCATGAAGAGTTACGGTACGATGGAGGGCGTGTATATCAATGGTGCACCACAGGTATTACTTTCCACGGACGGACAACTTCACGCTTTATCACTGCAAGTATCCTCTCTGTCAACAAGAATCGCTTTACAAAGCATTACTTCATGAGTGACAAACGAATTGCTTCAAGAATAGGAACAGGTCTGTTTAATAACGTTTATGGACGTAACGGCTCTTACGTTACTGCTGGTCAGCAGGATTATGCGGAACGCATGAATCGAATTCAAAAAGCAGAAAGAGGCATACTATAAGCAGCAAGTATTGCACCGGTGTACCTACAATGAAGGGTGCGTATGGTGCCCCAGAGAATACAAAACGAGGATATAACTCTATCATTGACACACTCGGTAATTATGACGTGTCACAAGGTTGGATTCAGACCCCGAAGCCGAATACCACACCGAATACTAACCCTGGTCCACCTGTAAGCTGGAATGACCCAAGCAACCCTGATGCCCCACAGGCTGGTTATGGCTATATTGCCAACGACACCACAAAAGAAGAGACATTCTTCTATCATAGTGACCATTTAGGCAGTATGTCTTACATCACAGACGATCACGCCAACATCACACAGTATGATGCTACACCTACCGTATGGTGAACTGTTAGTTGATGAGCATAGTAGTAGTGAAGATCTGCCTTATAAGTTCAATGGCAAACAGTTCGATGATGAGACTGGTCTATACTATTACGGTGCAAGGTACATGAATCCTATAACAAGTATTTGGTATGGGGTGGATCCGTTGGCAATTAATAATAATAGATCTTTAAGCTATATATATTATTCATCTAATCCTGTGAGATTTTATGATATTAATGGGAAGATAGGCATGAGATGGTGTTATAATAGGGAGGACTTGCAGGTGGATTATCTCAATATTTAACTATCATTATAGATAAGATGGAGACGGTATCTATAAACTCTTTCATTAATGCAAATAAAAAGAATAGAAGGAGAGATTATTTGAGTGTTACATGGAGTATAACAACAGGTGCAGCAGAAGGTGCTATTAATAATGGCATTTCAAAGTATTGTGAAGATTATCAAAACCCTGTTTGCAAAGTTTATAGCAAAAGAAGGCATTGGCTTCTTATTAGAAGAGTCTTGAAAATGTTGTGGGAGAGTTATAAATAAAAGAAGATATGTCTGTGAAGTCTGTTAGCTGAGGACCCTCATAAGTAAAAGGTGTTGGTCATATACTTCCGTCAAGCTATCTTAAAAAGCTACAGCAGAGGTAGACATAACTATACTGTTGCTTTACATAGATTAGAAAAAAATTACAGTCACGGAGAACTCCTAATATGAAAATTAATTAGGAACGCTAAATCTGCTATGAGAGAAGCAAAAGGATTATATGGAACTTTGGTTTCATTTACAACAGGAGTAGAGACAGTACAAAAAGAAGTTGGAAAGAAATTACAATCACAATTACCTACAAAGATTATGGCGGTAAATAAAATGGAGTACAAACAGGTACGTAGATATCTTTTTAATGATTTTAGCTTGTGCTATATATTTATTCTACAGTATTATAGTTGTTTATTATAATACTCAAGCATTAAAATCTGGTCCAATTAAGTCGTTTAAAAGTAGTGTCTGAACATGAGGGTGCTATAAATATAACTTCATATATAATAGTACATTATATGGGAAAAGGATTACACTGTCACAATAAGTAGGAAAGATATAAATGAAGAAATCTACATAAAATTTTTATATCATAATAAATGGAATGATACGCTTTTTATGATGAAATGGGTGATATATATGTTAGGGTTAGGGATTCTTTCATTAGGGTTGCTCTCAACTTTCTGCATGAGACACTATATAAAAGATTATCATGGGAATAAGAAATGAAGATTATTTTTATCACATCCCATCATTGAAGATGCTTCGGGCGGTGAAGCCTACTACTATGAGTCGACAGGGTGAGGTGACTTTTAAGCATAAAATAAGCAATGGATTTTACACTATTTGAAAATACAACAAGCGTATCTGCTATATACAAGAGCTCTCGCCTACTTTTACGAAAAATAGAAGTTGTCAAGATTACGATTATGACAGGAGAAGATACGGCTCTATAACGAATCGTGTGAGTAAATAGTTTTTCCTTGCCAGCGTTCCTATGTTTTAATGGCTTTATGGCTGAACAGATGAAGACGAATTAATCTACAAATATAAAGGATTTTTCGCTAAACAAGCTTCTACACATCTCCTGTTTATTCTTAGTATTACAACGTTTTTGCTCACAATTCATCCCTGTTATCCATATAGCATAGTGAATTTAACCCTCCGCACCATATGGTGCTAACCCTCCGCACCACATGTGCAGAGTATCAGCACCACAGCAAATGATGGTAAACATTCACGAATATTGTATGAAATAAGACCTTAAAAACATCCTTTTCCGTTGGCTAAAGTGTTAAAAAGCTAAAACTAAACTGAACAAATAACTTCTTTTCTATGAATACAACAGATATTATTCTAATCAGGTGTACAACCCACACGATTCGTTATAGAACCGGAAATAATCCTACTCAAGGAAATTGCAATACAAGTTCATCGACAATCTTTCACAAAAGCAGGTGTCTCGAATCAACAAATAAAAGCTTTAAGGGCAGAGATACCGGTATTGTTGGTGGCTTCGGCAGCTATCGTACTGACTGCAAGTGAACAAAAAGCTGCTATAGATGAGAGGAATACAATCATTTATAATTTTTGGAGCAATTGGAAAGGGGTCGTAAAAATAACAAGGATATTTTGTGTTTAATTATAGTTAGAATGAAAAAGTTAAAAAGTAATGCATCAACTATCTCTCTACTTATTTTTTTGGGGTGTGCAGATGTTATTATATATAAGTGTATATACAAATGTTTTGTGAGGGGGACAATGATTCAAATAACGTATGTATGAACTCCCTAATCCTTTCTATTATTACGTTTGGATACCTTGGTTGGTTTAATTTATTGTTTCTTTGGTTCTTATATCTTGTTAAAATTAATAGGGCATGGGTCATGAGTTATAGAATATGTTTTTGTTGAAAGTTTTTGTTTTGGACAATTTTCTATATCATTAGATTAGTGATAGATAATCTTCCTCATAATATTAAATTTTATTATACTCAGCCTAAATTTGAAAAACAGGATTACAATTTCTAATACAGCTTATACGATTTGTCCTTATTTCTCTGACAGTGCTCAATTATTATACGTGTATATAATTCTTTTTACAGCACTTTTATCTAAACTCTATATCGCAAAAAGAACTAATTGTATTTTTGAAAGGAAAGGAAGAATTTAAATGAAATATTGAACTGTCTCTAAAGTAATAAAGATTGTCCGTACAGTCATGGCGAGTGTGGCGGATATCAGGACTTATGTCTATGGTGCGACTTATGATAGTTAGAACTGTGTGCATACGATGACTTATCCTGATGGTGAAGTGGTTACTTATCACTACAATGCCGCTGGACAGGGTTGAGAGTCTTACGAGCAATAAACAGGGACGTCAGAGCGTTATTGTTGATAGGATAGGTTACGACAAGGAGGGTCATACGGTCTATACGAAACTCGGTAATGGAACAGAGACTACCTATACCTACGACAAGCAGCGTGAACGTCTGCAGGTGATGAGCCTTACAGCGGATGGTCAGACTGTGATGGAAAACAGGGTATCGTTATGATGCTGTGGATAATATCCTCGGTATCACGAATGCTGCCAACCCAACATCGCTGACGAAACTCAACAAGGCGAAGTTAGGAGGAAGGAGTATGCTGAACGTATGAATCAGATACAGAAGCAGAAAGAGGCATACTATAAAACAACAGAGCATTGCCCTTGGTCTGCCTACAATGAAGGGTGCGTATGGTGACCCCTGAAAACACTAAAACGAGGATATATTCCTTCTACAAAATAATTGTTATTATGGAATATTCATATTTTTATAAAGAGAAATATCAAGTTTTTAATAATAATGGATATACTCTATATCCAAATGGGAATCAAGTGTATAAACGAATAGGTGATTATGATGTTCTAATCACAGATTATACAGGAAAAACTATCATTGAGACTTTCTGATCGTTTTTTTGAACTTTGGATAAAAATAATATAACAGATGTGGTTATATTTAGGAAAATGTATAAGAGAACTTTTTGTCCTAAAAATAGAAAAAGATTGATAAAGAAATAGCAAAGATAATAGAAGAATTTTTAGTCTTGGAACCACATGTACTGCTGATTTTTATTCTTTACGCTCTATACCTATAATGCACCTATGACTGCTGGAACCGTGTGCATACGATGACTTATCCTGATGGTGAAGTAGTTACTAAATCATCAACACAAAATTCCAACAAGCAATTATTGGTCAAGCTGCAATATATCTGACAGCAGTTTTACACGATAGTAAGACAAGGGGACAAGTTTCGGAGGCTATAAAGAAAAATTAATATAGCTATAAGAGATACTCCATATAAGTTAGTGATTGGAAGATATGTAGAACGTAGAAACAGATAATTAAACAATGAAGTATTTGATTATTATTAGTTGTTTTTGTTATTGTCAGCTTTGCAAGCAAGACTTAAACAAAAAGATTACAGGTAAAAAAATAAGAAAGTATGGGAGTGCTGTGAGAATATGTCGCCTGAAGGCTATTATTATAGCTTTGGGGCAGATGGAAGTTGGTTTTATACTTTATAAGGATATAGATGGACATTTTAGAAAAATTAGACACAGGTGATAATATATTATACGAAAAATGGAAGTTAATAGGAGATAGTATTATCTATATGGGCGGTCTAAGTTTAATATAAGAAGTATTACGAATAAAGAAATGTTACTTGAAGAAATAATAAAAGTCGGTAGATTAAAATTCATAAAGTAAATTATTAGGGTATAATGCAAAAATAAACAATAGATTATATATAACTTGTTGGCGGAATTTATTTTATGCATATTTAACATATCTTAATGATCTGTCGTTTATGTTGTTAATGTATTGCAGTACTATAAACGTACTAATTTTGCAGTAATTCTTGCGAAGGTGGTATACGTCGAGACGGATAAGTCTATAGAAAACTGCGCTGGATAGTTTTGCCACTTACAGTCGTATTTTTATGACTATCAGCTTCTCTTTCCCACCCAAGGACAAAAAGCTGATTGTATACCATTTCCGATTTTGCTGTCATTTCTGTCACACCTTTATAGTTTTAATCGTCTGAATATAAAGCAATTATACGAAGTGTTAAAAGTGACAGCAACTAAAATAAAAAAACTAAAGTTTTCCCACCCTTAATTTTTCCAAGCATTTCAGCCAAAAAATGCTTTGTCAATACCCATGAATGCGAGGGATTAATACTTGCTTAAAATGTGTTTTGCGACTGTCGGTTCCTCTTGTGGCTTATCTTCCAACGCTTTGGCTATAATCTCAAAAGTTGTTTTGCATTCCTGAGTCAGCCATAATCAACTGCCCCTATCTTGATTACAGAGAATCCAAGGACGCACACAGATTGCTCAAGACCATTACACCTATGATCCTAATTGTAACCCAACGCTGGTAACGAATGATTCTACGAACACCACAATAGAAAGGTACTGGGATGATGACAACTGCTTGTTAGGTGCCGTCGGACAACAGCAAGGCAAGATAATACAAGAATCCAAAAACCTTTAAACATAAGATGACGCAGATGAAGAAGGAAAATAAAGTGATATCATATTGCGCTCTTTTTAGCTTTTTCTTACGATTCCAATATATCATATGTGGAAAGATTATAAGATTGCAGAGACGCCATCTGTGACTCTGGGAGTTGTAGAATAATTTGTATTATGCACATTATCGTCCCTACTTTTTCTTACACATATAAAGTTAATGGAAAAAGGTTCAAAGGGGTCTGAAAAACGAGGTTGGAAGATTTGATTTACTTAAAAAGGGAGATACTATAATTGTAAGCTACGATTTTAAGTCTCCAGATATAAGTAAACCCTACATAAGGAAGTAAGTTGTGAATAACATTTATGATAAAACCCCACGTTACGCTTACAATGCTGCTGGTGAACGCATCATGATGAGTTACATCCTCTCTGTCAACAAGAACAGATTCACGAAGCATTACTTTCTTGGTGACAAACGAGGTGCTTCAAGGATAGAATAGGTCTCTTCAACAACGGCTACAGACGCAACGGCTCATACGTAACCGCTGGTCAGCAGGACTATGCTGAGCGTATAAATCAGACACAGAAGCAGAAAAATAAATAATTATTTTTAAAGAATGAGGGTCCCTAAACAAGAACCTTATTCATTTTAGGGTAAAAATGAAAAATATTTCTTAGATTTTATAGTAACTATAATCTGTCCTCTTCTTTTTCCTTGTTTATAGCCCGATAGACAATATAAACAATTACCTCGTTTTCCTACCTAAAACATACCGAAGCATATTTCTCTGAGAAAAAAATGGAAGAAGAAACTTAGAAGATTCTATAAAAAGAAACATGGATAAACTACCATTTATTACCGGTGATAGCTATGCTTATTGGTAAATACCATGGTTTTTGTGCAATATTGTTTGGTATTGTTTTCTTCATTTTTACATATCGTGATAAGAACAAGCCTTTCCCCGGGTCTTACAATTGAATATTCATGGCATCTTGGTGGCTATGAAGCTGGTAATATGCAATTGTGTATGGATTAGTTCGTTTTTACAGTTGATTGTTTCTCTAATGATGATGATTCGGATGAGTGAACCACTCACTAAGGTGCAGAAGATGTACTCAACAACAACTGCTAAGTCTTATAAATTTTTCTTGTATCGCTCATTGTGGGAATTTAACCCAACTTGCGTACTAGGTATCTAACTACTGATTTTTCAGGTGTCATTTTTCGATATTCTTCAAAATGTACCACACAAATTTTTCGTTTTAGCGGAGGTGAGGTTAGACCAAGTCTCTTGTACAGTTCAGCAAGGTTTTCCTCCAGTTCACTGCATTGCCTCACTTGCACTTCATTACCGTCCATTCTCTTGGCTTGGGTGCTCCTAACAATCTGTGTTGACATGATCCTTCGAAGCTCATTCCGGTGTGGTTGACTTCCTAAGTCTTGAGCTTGTATTGTACGGTGTTCACTATCCAGTAGGCAAGAATGGTCAGATGGAAGTGAGCCCTCACCGACTCATCGTTTTGGTGATAGACAGGACGGATGTCCAGATCAGATTTAAGACAGGCAAACACAGCCTCGACATGTCTGATTACATTATAGTAAGACCAAATCTTCTTTTCCGTTTGTCCCTTGAGAGAGGTCTGTACAATGTATTTCCCATCAGCCTCCCGAGCGGAGTAACTCAACATCCTCCTTCTTTCTCCAGCTCATGTCTATAGTGGTATTCTTTTCATTGTAGGGTGGAGGTTAGCTTATATCCTCTCTGCACGGATGCGCAGCGTTCTTTCAGTCTGCCAAGCCTCTCATTCACTTTGTCGCGCCTTTTAGTTCCACTCTTTGACAGTATACCTTTCTTGATGGCTTTCAGACCTTCCTCATAGCGGAGGGATGCCTTGTCGTGCATACTCTTTTCTTTCATGGACTTCATATGGCTGTCAACCAAAAGCATGGTGTCTTCCTCGCCCTCTATTTCTGCAAATTGGATATGTATGGGACGATGGCGGACATCCTCGACTGTTACCACATGACTGCCTGTCAACTTGTAATCATCAGCACTGCCGCCCCGACGCACAGTGATATAATCATAGTTGTTGTCACGTAGCCACTGGAGATTATCAGAAATGGAGATACCGGCATCCATCACGACTATTTTTCTTTGCGCTGGATGATGTCATGCACTGGATCAGTTCTTCCATAATGCTCTTCATGGAAGAGCAGTCTGCAGTGTTCCGGAGAAGATAGTGTCCTAATGGGGAAGCCGTTTGTATCAACAACAGCCCCCAAGACGACTAACGGACAATCGGACCTTTTCTCTTTGCTGCGTCCGAACTTACGTAGTTCTGTCTGCCGCGTGGACTCCATAAAAGTGTTGGTCAAATCATAAAGGAAAATATGATCCTCCAGTCCGAACATATTGCTCACCTTCTTATAGAAAAATCCTCTATCTCCTTGTGAAAGGCTGAACAGCCTGAGGGAACTCCTATATAGGCGGTCTTTCGTAATATTCTTTGGATCCATATCAAAGAACTCACAGAGAGCGGAGTTATCTCTGAGATATTTCACAGTCTTGTTCTCAGAGCATGGATAGATGGCACGGGCGGCTATCTGCATCATGGTCAGGTCTATCTGTTCCTTCGTCCAATGATTGGACGACAGCAGGCTCTTTAGTCCAAGCTGCTTGAGTGTCTCCGTGCATACATATTCCGCACCCTACTTGGCGAGGATTGACATTTTTCAAAGTCTCTTCCTTGAGGGTCATGTCGTTTTCGCGGCGGTTATTCTCCTCAACCCTGCGCGAACATCACCCAACAACCCCTTGTCCAACAGCTGATGATAGACAATATTAGCCTTTTGGTTTACAAGGGTGTCATCCAAGGGAAGTCTGGGACCATTCTTCACCATGTCATTGAGAACTTTACACATGACCTCGCGGTCCTTCCAGGAAGGAAGGTCGTCAAGATCCAGGGGCAGCAGGTATTGCTGCCAGGTCCTGCCGTCACTGTCGCGGTAGGACTCGTAGAGCGGTGGGTAGAGAAGTAATGCTTTTTGTCCGTCTGCACCGGCTTTGATTCTTGTTTGGACCTTGATATACATCGGGCACAAATGTAATTATAATTCACGACTCGTGCAAGCACCGATGTACCACACAATTGGGACTATTTTTCAGATTAAGAATTATTAGCAGAAATATGACTGATTTTCATCAGATATTGGACCTGAATTGTTAAAATGAAGGATTCCTATAACATTATTTAAAAAGACAGACTAAAACTATTGCGCAAGTTGGGTTAGAGTTTTGAGTTCAAACACTTGCCAGATTGTAAAGATATTCTCATCTTACTCCCTTTGGATTTTAGTCTTTTAGCGAAAGCAAAAATATAACAGAAACTTGCTTTATAACACAAAAACGTAAATTTTGCAGCAAATCCAACATTGACAATATGCAAGAATTGCAATGGGAAAGAATAAAGCGTTCGTCCAACATAAAGAACTATCGCTGGTTACAGCCTTACATCTTGGCTCGATTATCCTCTGCGGACTAATTTATGCCCTACTGCCCGAAGACATCCACCTACGTTGGGGACTGACTTATTGGCTGATATGGATTGCCCTCCTGTCGCCCATTCCGCTGATGATTGCAGCACGGAAAAAGCAAAAAGGAAGTTGGTGATACGCCTTTATAGTGGAATGATAGGTGTTGGTCTGTGGCTATTTGCTATTTTCCTTCAAGCCATAGGGATCGATATCTTTTACTCTCCGACCTGCTTCTGCAAAGACGGTGACTATCTTGTAAGGCGAGAATACGACTTCTTCGACGACAATCTGATAGCTGTTTACAAGGTTAGCGGAGTAACAGAAAAGAGAATAGCATTCTATGGTTACAGCAAACCCGACTCTATCAAGGTTTATGAACCATTGAATATCATCGCTTTCTATTGCCCTACAAGGATGAGTAGAAGACCCATGGGTCAGCGACACCATTGCCTCTCCGTGTCATCGAACAGCTCTACGACCGCCCGATGCTGCCCGAACAGAAGAAAGAAGTGGCACAACTTGCCCACCAACTTAACGCTCGACTCGGTTATACACTAAAGAAATAAAAACAAGAAAAAGATATCATAATGAACAACTTAGTGCTTAAACAACATATTTACCTTATCGCAACAGTCCTCACACTGATAGTTTTGAGGCAGTAGCTACGGCTCTTGCACAAAGTTTTCAGATAGGTTATCTGATAGTGCTATAATGGCACTCGATTCCTTCCACCACTGTCAGTATATGGCACTTTCAAGGGGCATCGGCATGGCGGGAGGCGGTCAGAGCAATTAGATTATGCCGATCAGCTCAGCCGTCACACTACGATAGAACAGTTAGCGGAGATTACTAATACCGATACTTTCGCGCATAACAAGGCTCTGGGCATACAGAATTCTACTGAAGAAGGCTGACAAACAAGTATTTGACATATTGAGGCAGGCATTAAAAGATACGACACACGTAGAGTTGATGTCTGGTTGTGGCAGCTTTGAAGAACCTTACAACCGCACCGCTATCTCTATCTATTTTCACGAAGGCAACAAACTTAAGCTCTCCAATCAGCTGCGTTTCTCACTTGATAGCCTCATCTTCTTCGGTTATATGAAGAACAATGGCTGAAGATGGACTGCCCATAGACTTCAAAACCCCACAAGATTTATTATGCCACAGTCATCGAAAGAAGCCGACAAAGGGAATGCTGCTATCCTCCCTCCTCGCTCAATACAAGAATCCCAATGACCGCCAGCGTATCAACAAGTTGTTGAAAGCCAACTAAAAGAAAGATGGTATATGCTCCTAAGGAGGCATGTGGAGCCATCAGTAATTGGAACGACCCCTGCCTTCGAGTGGTATGCTAAGGCTGCTTGTCAAGCTACTATCAAACAAAAAGACTATTATGCAGGTGATATCCTCCCACTTCTTTGTGCCTACCCAGCCTTGGAGCTACCAAATACTTAAAGAACTGCTCACTCAGAAAGGAGATTACAGCAACAGTGACATTGCTAAGGATTATCTTGCAGAGCAATATAAAATGCACCCCATCCCTCCTATCTTCAAACCATTATACGATAAATATATGGTAAAAAGTACCAATAAGAGAAAAGTAAAAGCTATAAACCCAAATCATAAAAATTCAAAGTTCAATGTTCAAAGTTCAAAGTTCAAGCCTCAAAGTTCAAAGGATTAAAAACTTCAAACAACCTGTTTGCCTTGTGGCAACACTCCTCTCTATAACACTTCTTGGCAGTAGTTTCAGAAGTGGTAAGACCGATGTGTACGAGATGCCAGATAGCATTCAGATGGCTATCGACTCCATAAATAAGCATGGTATATTTGCCTCTACCTACGTACTCGGTCCAGAGCATCACCGATCAAAACAATATAACTATGCTGATTGGCTGCGCCGTCACGCCACACCCGACCAATTAGCTGAGATAGCCAAGACAAATTCTAATCCTACCACACGTCTTTGGGCGTTAAGAATCTTGTTGGAGAAACCTAACAAAGCAAGTCTTCGATGTCCTGAAAGCAACTATCAACGACACCACAGAGACTGAGCAGATGAGTTATTGTTTCTGTAGCAAGGAACCTTATAACCTCAGAGCTTTCTCTCTCTACTATTTTGATCAAGTGAATAGTCAGACACCAGAAATGCAAGAGGCGATTGACAGTTTAGCTTTCTTCGACTATATGAAGCGTTATGGATATTCCTATGGAATACTCAAACACTTCAAACCTAAACAGAAATACTATGCAGCTGTAGTCGAAGCTGCCGACAAAGGACAGGTAGAAGTCCTGCCATTGCTCATCAAATATAAGAATCCTAACGACCGAGAGCGTATCAGTGAGTTGCTCCAAGCTGACTTTGAGGGAGAACAAGCGACGACATACGATACCCGTGAAATCCTCGAAGAATGGGGCAAACCAGACTTTGAAGAATACGCAAAAAGCGTTTGTCAAGCCGTTATTGGTAAACCAGATTACTTTAGCGTAAGAGAGTATTTCCCTCTTCTTTGGCAATATCCTGCGCCTTGGAGCTATCAACTTCTCGAGAATATCCTTTCTGGTAAAGACAGATATAGTAACATTTATGAAATAAAGGAACACTTTATACAGTATGCTAAGGAAGGTCCTATCCTTCCTATCTTCCAACCACTGTACGACAGATATCTAAAGGAAAGACGTACTGTCAGAAGTGGAAGACCGCAAACGGAAGAGTCGCTTAAAACGCTTGCAATGGCTCTTGATGCCTTAAACAAAGAGACTTTCTATTCTGCGGAAGAAAAGTAGGCTACCCTAACGGTTATCGTTTAATGCAATTTGACTATGCTGACTCATTGCGCTGTAATGCTACAAGCGACCAGTTGGCTGAGATTGCCCAAACAAGTCCTTCACTTATCACACGCCTTTGGGCATTCAGAATCCTATTGGAGAAACCCAATGGGCAAATATTCAACATTCTCAAACAGGCAATAAACGACACAACAAGAGTAAACCGTATATCCAGCTCTGAAGAAGAATTCAAAGTTCCCTACAACCGTTCTATTCTCAGCGTCTACTATCGTAACGTAGACGAGGACCTGCCAGCACAACAGCAAGCAGCCATTGACGGCTTAGTGTTCTTTGATTATATGAAAAATATGGATATGAAGAAGCCTTCCTTCAGGACCTCCAACCACTCAAATCCTATTACCCAACCATCATCAAAGAGGCTGACAAAGGCAATGATGAGGTTTTGATGTTTCTTGCTCGATACAAGAACAAGAAAGACATCGCCCGAATCAATAAGTTTCTGAAGCGCGATCTGAAGAAGAATGGACGAATGACCGACTAAAGCTTATTGGCTTCTTAAGACGTGGGAGAAGCCAGACTTTGAATGGTATGTAAAGACCATCTGCCAAGCTGCAGCCAAAGAGAAGACACATTACGGTCAACCTCGTTACATCAGCCTCCTTTTGAGACTACCCTGCACCGTGGAGCTATGACATTCTTAAAGATATGATTTCCCAAGAAGAAAAATACAAGAACTTCTCAGATATAAAGGTTTTTCTTCAACAACAAGCGCAACACGGAACGTTTCCTCAAGTCTTCCGACCGCTGATTGAGAAATAAGTGAAGTCTTATCCCCCAAAAATAACACCAAGCAGCCCTCCCCCGACCCTCTCCCATAGGGAGGGGAGTATACGAGATGTCCCTTATGGAACTTGGGAGTTTGAAATTGAAACTTTGAAATGTAAGCATCCAAAACTCGCCGTCTTGCCACTTCAATCGGGTAGGAGGTAAATGTTACTCATAAGAGGCATCTACCTCCTACTTTTACATTTACCGACCTCCCACACCACCGTACGTGCGGTTCCGCATACGGCGGTTTCAGGCTTTCTCATCTCACGATGTGTGGCAAGTTGTTTTCAGCTATCCCTTTGAGTACGACCACTTCTATTCTATTGTCGGATTCCGTCCTATCGTACGAATAGAGAGTTCCTTTCGGACATCTGGTTTACAAACAAAAATCGCAGGGTAGAAATCATTTACTATTGCACTGCCCGATTCAGCCCTTCCCATAGGCACACGTGCCTAGGGTACTATGGCATCTGCTGACCAATGCCCATTCCGAGCGTGCTAAGAAAAGGATAACTGAATCTTAAATAGATATGGTTACTTCCTTTCTTTTGCAGGGAACATTGCAGGAACATTTCTCTCACAATATTAACTAAGAATTGCAAATATCATTCTAAACATTGGAGTGAGAAGTATTCCGAAAGGGAGAGAGAAATATTTGTAAATCCCCAAAAAGTTTTTGTTTCTGTTTGCTATCACTTTTAACATTTCACGTATCTTACTATATTACAATAAGTTAAGTATATACTAAAACTGACAGGAGTGACAGGAAAAATTAGTTTATGAGTTACTCGGTAAAAACGAAGCATCAAACGAGAATACAGGTACGAAATATTAAGACAAAATAGGTCTCCTCTTCTAATTTCTTACCATCTTGAAAAGAAATTAGAAGAGGTTTCCAATACTATTCAAATATTATCATTCATTTTTAAAAACGGCTCCTTTCGATCTCAAGAACACGTGTTATATCAAAA
>BNJU01000441.1_pt1 | contig 48515 bp, 68 predicted proteins | sample 8539281 | NCBI WGS metagenome assembly BNJU01 (sample SAMD00202456, study PRJDB9452) | human saliva metagenome | isolation source: human saliva | place: Japan | reverse complement strand
TCTATTTCTCCTCTCTTTCATCCCATTCTATTTCCAATACACTTTCCTTTTTTTCATTTTTTTCCTCCTATTATTTTTAATATTAATTAATATTCTAATAAATCACAAAATACAAAATTCATCCTTATTTTTTTAACCACCAAAAAGTGAAACCTATTCAAAACCAATAAAAAAATCATACTTCTACAGAAAAGGTTTCGGTTACACTTTGCTTTTTTTAAAGTTCCTATATAAAATACTACTTCTTGTCCATAATTGAGAACAAACAAATTTCCAGAAAAAAACTTTTATTGAAAAATAAGTGTAACTAGTGTAACCCACCCACTTATATAACAGTAGTCTATATTTATATAGTATTCTATAACTCTTTAAAAAAATAAGGAATATAATATATTATAACATAGTGTTATATAACATTTTGTCGGGTTACACTTTGGGTTACACTTTGAAAAAAAGTTTCACTTTAAGTGTAACCTTTTTGACTTTTTGACTTTTTTTGACCTTTTTAGCTCCAATCATATATGAAATATATGGATAATTAGTTCAATCATCATTTAAGTAATTTATTAATGAAAAATTCAATTCTTTTTCTTTCCATTTATGTGAAATATAGATTAAAAAAATAATTGTAGTTTACTCTTTGTTTTTCATCTATCGGTTGAAACGCTCTAAAAGTTTTCTTATTCCTCTTTACAACCTTGATTTTTTTAACCTGTGAACATTATAAATAGCCTCTCTTAACATCTTCTTACTCGCTGTTAAATCATTTTTCTTCACACCATTGTTCAAATTCCAAGTATATTTCTTGATTTGTTTTTTTCCAATTATATACTCTTTTTGTTAAATCCTTTACATATATTTCAGCTCCATTGTTTTCTTCATGATATTGTCTGTTAAAATCTGCTACAATACTGCAATTTGTAAAATCTCCATTTTCATATAATCTTTTATACCCTTCAATAATTAACCTTAGCCAATATTCCAAAGCCTTCTGAGTAGTTAATTTAGTAATAAACCTTGGATCCTTTCTCTTTGGTTTGGAGTACATTGGAAGCCAAAGGACTCTACGCTTATAGCTTTCTCCTTTTTCCCATGATTTCAATATATGATTTGATGTAAATATCAAACTTGTAGTCATAGCTGCAGATGTTGAGTTTTTAAACATTTTTCTAATTTCCACATAGTCACAGGTAGAAATATTTTTCAACATCTCCATATCCTTGCCATTAATTGGCTGATCTTGAATATCATCACCTAAATTAACTAATTTACCATCCATACTATACGCATATCTCTCATCTGACATTTGCTTTATCTTCAACCCACTACAATTCTCTCTGTTCAAAATACTTCTGATAATACTTAATAAAGTTCCTTTACCATTTCCTCCATCTCCTACAAAAATAAAAAATTTTGCTAGAGACCTTTTCACTTCTGGATCAGTAATTAAACCATGGGCTAAAATTTCAAATAGCAAATCTCTATACTTCTCATCATTATTAGTCAATTGAGCCACATAATTATCAACTATTTCAATTGGTTCAGCTTCAGTTTTATAATCTAATTCAACATAGTAAGGAGTAAATTCCTTATAGTCATCAATTTCAACAAACTCTCCATTTATTAGTACACCATTATTAAATTTTATATTAAAAATAGTATCTAGTGGTATCTTTTTACTTCTATACAGCATTTGCTTACAAACTTCGTCCACATAAGCAGTCTTCTGGTCTCCAACCATACTGTAAATCATATGTTTTAATGACAATTCATCGTTTTCATATTTAGTACCGTTATAACAATAAAGCTCATTTTTATAAACACAAGTATTGAAATCTTTAATCATTTTAGTAGCTACCAAATATTCACCATTTTTTGTTGCTTCAAATCCAGTATCCCTCATAATTGTTTCAAACTCATTTTCATCTAAGGGGTCTGCAAATATGTACTGATTTATAAAATGGAGAATCCTTTTTTCTTCAGCATACCCTGCCAACTTAGCACGATGCGAAAAAAGTGCGTTATTTCTTCCATCATTTTCACTAAGGCCCAACATACTTTCAAATTTTCTGTTAGCTTGGAATATTTCAGGTAATTCCTGTCTCACATCATTTCTTTCAACTTTTCTATGTTTTCCGTTTCTTTTTTTATCGTACAGCTTTTAGTGTTTCCTGTATGTTTATATTCTATTTTAAAACCTAGAGGACACACTCTAGCAGCTCCACGAAATCCTAGTGGTTTCTTGAAGTATAAATGCACTCCTCTATCCGTCCATACAGTCCGTGTACGAATGTTAAAGTACTTTAGCAATACTTTTATCGTCTCAATGTCTAAACAGTCTATATCGACCACCAAATCGTCATCAGTCAACAACCAACCAGCGTCTTTAAAGTAAGTATCATTATCAGATATTTCAGCATTTTTAGCAGCATGTTTTTGACCTGGTTTATACTCTATATACATCTATTATATCTCCCACATTGTCAATTTCTTGTTTATAATTTGATAATAATGATTCAGGTCAACAATTTTCTCGAAATTTTCTAGTTTACTGCAATCGTCATTCCACAAGAACATTTTTTCAGGAGCATCGGCAAACTTAACAAGTCCACCGTCTAATCTTTTCTTACTCAATTGAATTCCGTTGTTTCTACAAGCAAAAACTCTATTTATATTCTGATATTTCTTATTGTCCTGGTCAAAAGTTCCTTGATAAGTTCTTCCTGCTTGAAGTATATACTGATACAATTCAGGCTTAGTTCTATTTTCAATCAATGTTTCAAGTACATCTTTATTATGCACTAATTTATTTACAACAGCTATATCAATGATTCTAGCATTGTTATTACTAAAATATTTGTCACCACCAAACTTATTTACATCTCCACCTTTACATTTGATATAATCCCCTTTTACACCTATATAATTATTAACATCTTTCTGAATAAACAAATCAAAGTTATCTTCTTCCAAATTTAATTTAAACTCTTTCTCCCATTCCTCTTTTACTGCCAAATACTCAGTGGAGTTAGTTGTAAAAGCCACACCATCAGTATTTATATTAATTATTTGGCAACTATCCGACAATCTTTTACACAATTCATATAGCGCTATTTGACCATAAACGCATACGGAATAAGCAGCACGAGGATTATTTAAGACAGAATATTGATTGTTTAAGTTTCCATACACCGAATTAAGAATTAATTTAAGAGCGTCACTTTCTAGCTTATCTTTATGTTTTATCTCAATCCTACGGCTCAATATATCTATATACTTACTTGTAGCAGGGCCTAGTGCGTTTAGCAGAATGATTATATTAGGATACATGCTCGTAACATCTAATAATTTCACATTTTTAACTCTAATTGGCTTAGATGGTGCTCCATGCAGTCCTCCAAATCCAAACTGAATGTCATTCCCAAACTCTTTTTTCGTTATTGTCTTGGTCTTCAATTCAAATGCTGGTTCATTCAACTGTAGCCACATTTCTTTTACTTCTAAATCAACTTTATCCAATAGGTTTTCTTCAATTCTGATACTGCTCCATTTGTTTATTTTTCCAGAAGTAGTAAGCAGATTTCCTGAAATAGTTGTTGTATTCCATTTTTTAGCTTTACTGTTTCCAAGTTTTTTTACCAATAATTCTTTTGTCTTAAAATAAGAATTTTCCCTCAGTTTATACACTTCAATGGTTGTATCCACATCATATCCACAATAAAACATTGCTTCTTTCAGTTCCTCATCTGTCAATTTCCTATCTATATCAAACGGTACACTGCTTTCAAGTATCATTTTACCCATATTTCCTTCAATTTTTTTAATCCTGGTTTAGATACATTAATTTGCTGGAAACAGTCAAGACTATTTATGAAGCTATCCACTTCCTTATCTGCGTTATTTCCAGAGATAATTCTGTCATTAAATTCTTTTTAATTGATAATTACTCCAACCTCTTATCATTTTTGTAAGAACTAAGTCGTCATAAAAAGTAGTTGTTATAACCAACTAGAGTTTTACCTTTTATAAAAATCTCGAAGTTCTTCAAAATCATTGTGAAATATTCTCAATGTATTTTTATTTATATCTTTAAAAACCACAAAAGCGTCATACTTGTATACCTCAATATCATAAAAATAATAGATTTTCCATACATCAATCCTTTCAATAAAAGGGACATCGTTTGACATCCCTTTATATAATTACTATTTCTTTTTATTTTTTTCTTAATTAATGGCTTAATATCTACCCAGATGAATCTACCGCCAGCTTTTTTTACTTCAAACATTACAGTTCGACCTATCAACTCATCTTTATTTTCTACATCTACCCCAAATTTATTTTTTTAAATTGTTCTAACTTTTTTTACTTTTTTTCCTGAGGATTAATAAAGAATTTTTTTCATTCCATCAACCCATTTAGCGTACACCATTTTTGTTTTCATAGATTTTTTTCCTTCATATTCAATATGGATTTTTAATTCCCACATCATCTAACTTAATTTCTTTGATTACAGCTTCGTCAATCAGTCCTAATTCCTCATCAGTAAACTTATCCACTGAGCTTGTTTCCCACAAACTGCAATATGTATTATAATCATAAATATCTTTTTCTAACTCCCACACAATTATGTAAATCATCAAAATCACAATTAAAAATATTCCTGACACCATTTCTCTACTTTCTCAGCTTTTTCAGGATCATCAACAAATTTCGCTTGAGTTCCAGACCAGCTTTGTTTATTAAAATTAACTTCTCTTATTTCTCCAGCTTCTTCATATAAAAAAAGTCATAATTGCTTTTTCCTTCATTTTCATAAACTACTTGTACTAATTCTAAATTTTTTTAATAATTCCATCTATTTTTTTCCTCCATAATATATTTAATTTTATTTTTCTTTTAATAACATTTCAGTCAATTTTTGCGTCTTTTTTTCATCTGATATGATAAAGATGTATTTTTTTATCAGATTTTTTTCCGCTTTCTTCATAACTTCTTCAACTTTTTTTATTCTTTTCTTCCCTTGCTTTTTGCATTCTCAATAGATTGTGCTAAGTTAAATGTTTCCAAATATTCTTTTTAGAATCTCATTGTCTTCAAGATTCTTTATAACTCCAATATCCATTTTTTTCTTTGTTCTAACCAGTCAGACAATTCATTTTCCAGCTTATCTAGCGAAGTTGTTTTATTAGCCATACTTTCTTTAAAGAAATTCTCAAAAGTTATTACATCATTGAAATCATAATGTTTTACTTTATCTTCAAACATTTCTTTGATTATAGCTTTTTTTATTATTTCTTTCAGTTTCTTCCATTTCTCGTATTTGACTTCTGACAATATTATCAGCTTCTTTTACAATTGTCACTATCTCTTTTTACTTGTGCTTCAAAGTCATTATAAGGTTTCAACATCTCTTTTTTTATTTTTGATTCTATAATCTTCCAGTTTTTTTCACATCTTTATTAACTTCTGCTATCACTTTTTTTAGATTCCTTGATATTTTCTTCTGTTACTTCAACTTTTTTTAAAATTCTCACTTAAATTTAATGCCTTCTCTTTTATATACTCATAAGCATTAAAAATCTATCTTCCCAACTTCAAATTTAACAATCTCTGTTTCATTAATATTCATCAATTCATTCATATTCTTACTCCTCTTCCCATTCAATATTATCATAAGCATAATCTACTAACAGTTTCACAAATTTTGAAGTAGAAAACCTGTTGCTTCTTTTTATTTCATTTATAATTCCATATGCATCCGTTCTCACTTTTACAGTAATATTCCCTGATTTTGATTCTCTTTTTCTTCTTATTAAAATTAATTTTTTTCCATCTGTTATCTCCTATTCTATTTTTTTAATAAAATCTCTCACTTTTATGTAATTCTATAAATTTACTATCGCTATTTTTTTTCTATGCATGTAGTAGAACGCTTTTTGCACTTTGTGTTGAAAGATGTCTTTTAGCATTCTGAAAAAGCATCATACTTATATGATTTGTCGTTCATAATTAATTCAATCTTCTTTTTCATCGTGATTACTCTCAATAAAGAAATAATCATATTTAATATCAGGAGCATTCTCAAGCGTTGATGTATCTGTTGCATAAATTACATCATTATCGCCTATTTTGAATACATAACCTGTTGTTACTACATCATGTATACATTCAAAAGGAATTACTTCCATTTCTCCAATTTGATAACTAATTTCTGTACTTAAAATCTTTTTCCAGTTCTCTTTTCCCAACTTCCATAGCCACTTCATAATTTGAATAAATCTTAATATGTTTCCATTTGTTCCTAATACTCTTGAATGTAGATTTTTTTCAAATGGTCTGAATGTTTATGAGTAATGAAAAAGATATTCTATATCTTTCAAATAATCTTTTAATTTTTGCATAAGGAACTCCGCAATCAACTAAAAATATTGTTGTTAATAATCACGGCATTTCCTTTACTTCCTGATTGTATCACCTTGTATTCCAATATTCCTCCTAAACTCTTAACGCCAAAGGCATAGTGAAATAAACACTGTCTTCATCATCATTTCCTTTAACTTTTACTGAACTTCTTTTTATTTAGCAGATGTAGTTCAGTTATCTTATCTTTCACAATATTTAAATAATCAAGTAAAAACTTAACATTTAAAAGCAATTCGCAAAATCTTCTCCAGTTTGAACAGTTTTTTTATTTCTTCATTAACCATTACCACTTCGTTTTTGTCCGAGTATTGTAAGTTTGTTGTTATGAAAGTCAAATGTTGCTCCATTTTTACTCTCTTTATTACTTTTTACAAACATTTAACACTCTTTTTAGAACATCTTTAAATTCTTTTTGTGTTCAGTAATATCTTTACATCGTAATTAGAATTAGATATTATAGAATTATAATTCGGATATTGTAAATTGTGAGGACAAAATTTGACTTTTAAATTGCCAAACTGTACGCAAAACTGATTTTCATTGTGCGCTATTTCAACGATAAACCCTTGTTTTGTATCCATCTTAATTATTCCAACAGCAACTTGAGTTGGGATGAGAACATCAATTGTTCCATTTGTTTCTGTATTAAATTCTTTCTTTGTGTATGACATCCTGTAAGTATCTGTTGCAACTGCTTCCAAAATATTATCCTTTGCAATTAATTTAACCCCGCATGTTGCTAAATTCTCCTGGTCTGTGTCGGCGGCAATAATCACTTTTTTTAACAGATCTATGAAATCGGACTTATCTATTTTGAAGGTTTCTCCATCTGTAATTTCGGTTTTGATACTTTTTTCTTGAATACAGTTGATTATTGCAGATGAATTTCCCGTTCTTATAAAAAGTGAGCCTTCTCCGCCGTTACTGCTAATCGTGATATTGTCGTCGTTAAATCCGCTTAATATGTCCTTCATCGCCGATGTTTCTACTAATGCGCTTCCTTCATCAACCACACTAGCGTTATTCAATCTATAGCTTGCCCAGATTCTGTCCTTATCAGTTTTACTAATATAAACTTTTCCATCTTTTGACTTTATTTCCAGAAAGTCGTTTCTTCCTGTCGCAGCAATCCGTTTCAGACCATTTATTGCTTTTAACAGTTCTTTTTCTGTTTACAGTTAATTCCATTTTTTTCTTTCCTCTTTCTGTTTTATATTTTACATCTTCTAAAAAAATGCTATAATTTCATTTAATTTTTTTCCAACTTTTTCATCCTGTGTTAAATAATCAGCTCCTACAGGAATCCTAAATCGTACATCTCCATATGTGTTCGGCTTCCAACCTGACTTATAATACTCGACAGATAAAGTCTCCACATGTCCTGAATAATTGAAAAAAATAGCGTATTTTTTTCTATTGAATTAATGTCCAGGCATAATCCAGCTATTTTTAACATCTTTTCTTTTATTAACTTTTCCATTTTCTTTTCATCCTTTCTATATTTAGTAAGCTGACACCGGTAAAGGAATGACGGTCCTTTATCGTTATAAATATTTAGGAGATAAAATGTCAGCCAAGTTTTTTATGGAGTTTCTTCTCTCCAAACTGTTGATTTGTTCGACAAAACCTGCTATAATACTAGTGAAAGATTAGTGACTTATCCATTTTCGGTCGATGTCTCTTGGCATCGGCTTTTTCTTATTTTAAGCGCTTTTTCCCTGCTGTAACCTTTGCCGACCCATTTTATATCAAAACCTGCTTCTTCAAATTCTAATAATGAGAGCATGTTTTCTTCATGATTGATTTCCCCACCTTCTGTTAAAACTTCTAGCATTTCGTCGAACTTGTTTTTTGTTTTAGTTACAAAAGTTTTAACATATCTGTTCGTTAAACCTGAAAATTGTATTTTTTTCTGCATTTTTCTCGAAAAAAATATTAAAAAATTCCATATAAATCTAAAAAAATTTAATGTTTCCATCTCTGTCTCTGGATAAGCTCGGTTGATAAAACCACCGTATTTCATTCCTAGTTCCGCTGATTTTATTATATGTTTTTCTTCAAATCTTTTTACAATTTCATCGTCATCAAATATTTTAATAAACAATTTTTCTTTATCTGAACCTAAAATCTCATCTAAAATCCTTTTTAAACTCCTACATGCTCTTAGTATGATTTCTTCTAGGTGAAAATCAAACCACAGTGTATTTTTCTCTGTCATCTTTTCAACTTTCCCTTCGCCTTTTTTCATTTTATCAAAGTCAATATTCAAGTGAAAATATGCTTTGTAGTATCCGCACAGCTTTGCTAATGAATAAATTGCCATCAGCTGCACTTCCTTTGCGGAGTCTTTTAAAGCTTCTTTTGCAAGTTTTGATTTTTCTTTCTTTTGAAATTTTTTAATCCTTCTTAAACTGCTCATAACTTGTTCCTACTTTCTCAACATCTCTTTAATCATTTCTGGAAAGAACCAAAATAACATTATACACAATATTGGCACAAAAGTTTCTCCCCCACCGATTATCCCTAAAAAATACCCTCGTTCTATCGCAGCATATCTATAAGCTGCAACAGTTAAAATAATAGTTAAAATTATTTTTACAGTATTTTTCAATATTTTCTTTTTCATCGCTCTTCACTCCTTTTTAATTCCGTCAGATAATTTTTTCAAGGCAATTAGTAAATTCCTTTTTTCATTCTCTCTTTTTTTCTTAAGTTCTTTTCTCGCCCTGTGGCTGTTTTGGTTTACCATCCACAGCCCATCAAATTTGCAACCCATCTTTAATCACATCCTTCTCCTAATCTGCATATTTTAGCTCCAAAAATTTTTTGTAGCTCATGCCGACATATCTCTCAACTTTTATTCTTTGTATGTCATAATCCCAAGCTCCACGAGGCCTAGTTCTGGTCGGCTCTCTAGTCTGAACTGCCGAGCCAAAACTAAGTCTTCCTGTCTGTAGTCCCATTCTTACATACTGCTGACCTTTTCCGATAAACTCTGCTGTTTCTTTAATTGATAATTGCAATTTTGAAGCCTGTTTATTTATCCAAAATTCCAAATTTTCCATAGTTTTTCCTTTCCGGGATTGCCGTCCCTTAATCTTTTTTTGGTGTTTGTTATTATTTAGCCCTTAACGGTGTTTTTTTAATATGTAGTATACTCTCTGTTTCGTCATTCCTAATCTTTCAGCGATATCAATTCTTCTTATCCCTTTTTCTGCCAGTTCTATAACCAGTCCTTCTCTTTGTGCTACTTCTCTTCTGTGATTTTCCCTTTCGTTTGCTAATATTCTCCGAACAGCTTCATAGCAACTCATTTTAGTTCTGTTCAACGCTTTACTTATTTCATCATATGTTAACTCCAATTCAAATCTTAATATTTTCAACGTACGTATTTCCTCTGTTGTCCAAAGGTGTTTCTCAAATGTTTGCATTGTTATCACTCTCCTTATGTGATTTTTTTCTTTTTCAATTACATTCCACAATAAATTAGTTATATAACCATTCAACGATAATCCTTTTTCTTTTTGCTTCTTTTTTTGAAGTTGAATTTTCAAATTTTTCAGGTATTTTTCAATAGTATTTGCTTTTTCATTTCTCCTCCTATTGTTTTTATATATCCTTTTTGATATAATAAAGATATATTATAAAAAAAGGATGGTGTTTATTATGTCAAATAATAATGATTTGTTTAGCAATATCATAAGCATTCTTACTGTTTTTGGTAAATATAGTTTCTGTTTTTAGCTATTTATAAGCAGTCTAAAAAAATTTTTCTTATTCATCAAGAGAAAAATGTTTAACAGAAAAAGAAAAAAATTAGATTGCAGGAAAGTAAAAATAACTAATCTTTATGTCCCTTTTTTTACAAGAATATTTGGAATACAAATCTTACAAAATACCTACAAATAGGGTTAATTGCGGGGAGTTGTTCCCTTATTTGAAAAATTTACAAAAACAACATTAGAAACGCTTAAAAATAATGTCCATTTAGTTCCTAGCAATGTTCAAGTTTTAATTCCTCAATTTAATGCTTATCTCACAATATCCAGTGCTTCATATGAATTAGAAAAATTCTAATGATTTATCTGAGATAAGCCATGATTCTTATTTGTCTCAACACTTAGATTCTATTATGAACTTATATGATAAAATCTCTTTACTAATGCTAAAAGAGTATAAATCAATATGTGAAGATTTAAAAAAATTGATTGCAACATTTCCGATTAAGTTTGAAAGAATTATAAACATTAAATTTACTGCACCCAACATTGAATTTGAAATTATGAACACTTCAGCAAAAGTTGAAGTGTCTATTCCTTTTCTTACCATTATTGTGTTTTGCTACCAATCCGCCTATAGAATAAACAAGCGTTATTAAATTTATGATAAGTGTTATTTCTCTAATCGTCATTTCTCATACCTCTTTTCTTTTTCCATTTCACTTTCTTATAATAAATTTCCTCGTTCCAGTCAGCATTTTTTTAGATTTTTGCAATGCTCATCTTTTTTTAATCTACCCAAAGAATATTTCATCTAGAACTTCCAAAGGATATGTATTAATAAGCCCATATTTACTATCCACAACCGTACCTGTAAGCAGTCCTCTAGTTCTACATACCTTGGTAGCTTTTCTTCCCATAACACTGGAATTATATGTGTTAGGCTTGATTCCCTTCATATTTGCATAAGCGATTACTGTTAAATGGTTGCTTGTCAGAGTTCTTCTCTCATTATGCTCTATTCTTGTTATGTCTTTTTTCATATTTCCCAAGATTTGGTTATTTTGAGCAACATCATTTTCAATGTTATTCATTCTATTTTCCGCCTCTACCATCCATTGTGCATTCATTAACAGCTGTTCAGGAATAGACATTGGTTTCTTCAAAGCCTTTTTCATTCTTTCAAATTCGTTAATGTATGCCACATTCAATAAAAATGCGTTTGGTACTGAAGCGTTATATCCTCCAATTAATTGTGCTATACCCTTTTCTGTGACTAAGTAGTTTCTTACTGTTCTACCGTTCAAAGACCTATAATTACTAGGTATATAGAATTGAGCGGAAAGTTCCGCCGAATTAAATTTGCTCACATAACCATCTATTTTCTCTAATAAATCCTTGTGATTAACTCCCAATTCTTCAGCTACTCTATTACTTGTTGTTACTAATACTCCGTTTACATTTTCTACGCTTACTTTGATTAATTCCATATTTTTAAATCACTCTCACTTTCTTATTTTATATTTATTTACATCTCCATTTTTTTGTGTTATAATATTATTCACTAAAAACAATTTTTTTACACGAAAGGAGGTGTTATTTATTATTTTTATAATAATTTTTTTGCGGCTGTATATATAGCTATATTTTTTTAGCTATATTAAAAGATAAACCTATTAATTATTTCTGGATGACATTTGCAGTCTTGATAATAGTGTGTTTTTCTTCCAATATATTATCAAATTGAATTTTTCAGAAGAAGAACTGAGCACACTTTTTAACTGTAGGCAGCATGTTCCTTGCTCTCTACTTTTTACAAAAAAATCATAAAATTATTAAAAGCCTCTGTCATGAATTTCTTATTCGTACTTATTAATTATCTTGTAATTATTGTAGAAAAAAAGACATTCTAAAATAATTGAAGTAAAATTTATCTTTACAATTTTTTTATAATGCTATCAATCGTTTATTTTATTATAACGTTGATAAAAATACTATTTAGATGAAAGAGATTGAGACCATCAATCCGTACATTCTAAATCTAATAGTATGAAAAAAAGCAAAAAAACTTAGCAGGAAAAAAATACTATACAGTAGCCTGGTATCTATTTTTATTTCCATACAAGGATGTGATAGATAAAAAAATAAAATAAAAATTTAATACACTTAAAAAAATGCTATATTGCGATATTTACGTATTTTATGATTGTATTTTTGTTTTAATTCTCTTTTCTATTTCATCCTTATCTATACGTATTAATATATCTACTTCCATTTTTTTCCACCTCGCTTTCTTTTATTTGAGATTCCACATTCCATCCAACATTTTTTTTAGATGTTTGTCATACTCATCAATTTTTTTACAATTCAAAAAATTTTTTTATGCTATAATCTAACCACCTTAATATGAAAGGAGGTGTTATTTTGTTTCAAAAAATTCCAAAAAGAATTGATTCTACAACTTGAACACGCTAAGAGAATAAATAAAATGTATCAAAACTTTTTATCCAAGGAAAAATATAACCCATATTCAATTAGCAGTTCAGCAACAAAAAAACAACTTGATACCCAGGTAATCCAAAACTTGGCTTCTGCAGCTAAACAGTTCCAAATGTATGACAACTTAATTCCTAATTACAACGGATTAAATGAAGCTCTAAACTCAATTATTTCAGCTTATGAAACCAGTAAAAAAATAATGAGTTTGAAATTACTATTGAGAATGTACCTGTTATTGTTATCAAATCTACTATAAAAAGAAATGATCTCTTTTTATGTAAATAAAGGAATTAATGTTGAAACGGCTCTTCGTTTAGCAATTTCAAGTTATATATTTATTAAAATCTATCCAATAATCTTTATGATTAATTCTAAAGAACTTTCTATTTTTTTGGATAATTTTTTTCAAAAATATATTTATAGTTGCGGAAGTTCTGTCTTAAAACTTTCTATTCAAAAAATACTATGAATTTCAAGATCCTGAAGAATTTGCCAAATTTCTTGTTGATCAAGGTACTTCTGCATTATTCGGATTTATACTAGGAATTTTAAAATAAAATACATTATAATTCCTAAAATGATTAATATACTTGCTATTACAATTTTATAAAAGTTCATAAAAACAAATCTTTTAAATTTTACTGGTGTGTGAAAAAAAGCAGTATATTAGCCAAAAAATTCACCGGCTATGGATATAATCTTTATCCATAGTTTTTTTTAATTTTTTTCATATTCTTTGTTTTCTTACCTCCTTCATTTAAATTACTCATTTCGTCCAATATTTTTCTTTAGAAACATTGAAAAAAATGTTGCTTCAAATGTTATTTCTGATTTAATTACCAGAAATTTCAAGTAATTGGGTTTCGCCAAATTCTATTACTAAAATCATTTTATTCTTAGTATCATCGGATACACTTTCGGAGTTTTGGATTTCATATCCACAAACTCCTCTTAATTCTAAGTCATCTATGAATATTTGATTGGCTCTTCCGTTTAACTGAATTATTTTTTTTATTTTATGTTTTTTTCTTCCATTTAATCACCTTCCTTTCTCTATTTTTTTGTTTAATTTTTTTGCATTTTCATGATATAATACTTCTAAAAAAACAGGAGGAATTACCATGAAAAAAATACTATTGACATAACTTCATTAATCAGTGTCTTAAGTCTAATCATTAGTTTGGGATCTTTATTTATTAATTATTTAGTGTATAAGTTCTATACCCCAAAAATTAATCTTCAAATTAATACCCCACTCTTATTATTTTTTTATCTGAAAGACCTAGAATCTAAAGAATATGATTCTGAAAAAAAGCGGCTGTCATATCACTAAAAAAATAAGTAATTCATCATCTTTTCCAATTACAATTGATGAGGGTTTATATTAAAAAAATCATACTAAAATTTTTCACGATAATAATTTTTACTTTTTACTCCAATCGAAATTAAGTTGGAAAAGAATAAATTTACTTATCTTCCACCTGAAACTATTGCCAAAAATACCACTTAGAATAGAGCCTTATGACAGTATTCGAATTAGTTTTAGATTCCCATTTTTTTAAAAGGCTCTAATAATTTTAAACTTTTTTTATCAACTCCAAGAAGGAATTATTCTTTGAAGGTAAAGTTATTAGAATACCACGAGTTATACCATTCTCTTTTCTGACATCTATTAAGATTGTTAGATTTTCTATATTTTCATCTTTTTTTAAATAGTTCTTTTTTTATTAATTCTACTATTTCTTTCATTTAATCACTTCCTCTTCTCTAATTTTTTTAGATGTTTGTCATACTCATCTTTTTTTAATTTTTCGTATTTTACGAATTAGATAAGTAAAAAATACATCGTATACTTCCTCTTTTTTTAAATTAAGTAGTTTAACAATACTCAAAATCTCACTTCTCGTAAATTCGCTTTTTATTGTTTAATTTACCGCTTAAGGTAGATAAAGCCATACCCAAAAGCCTCTCAAAAAGCATATTCAGAACCGAAATTTTCTCTTATTTTTTTCCTCTTAATTTTGAGTTATTAAACTTCATTCAATCACCTCCTATTTCGTTTTTTTACGAATTAATTATATAACACAAATTTTATTTTTGTCAACACTTTTTTTCGTAAATTACTAATTTTTTTAATTTTTTTCATAAAAAAATAATTGTATTTTACGAAAAAAATAAGGTATAATTGGAGTATAAAATTGAAGGAGCAGAACGATGAAAAAGAAAGAAAGTATTGCAACTTTTGGGGATAGACTAAAAGAAGCCTTGAAAGTTAATAACATGACACAATCAAAACTTTCTGAAATTTCAGGAATAAATACTTCTACTATTAGCGAATACATAAAAGGAAAATATGATCCTAGTAGAAGTAGAATTTTTGAATTTTCTGAAATTTTAAAGGTAAATCCTGTATGGTTAATGGGTTTTGATGTACCAATGAAAGATGAAAAATTAGAAAAAGAAATTGAAGCACCACCAGTTGTTGACACAAGCGTATTGACAGCTGAAGAACTTGCAGAATTTGAAAAAGTGACTCAGACAAATAAACTTTTATTTTTCAATGGTATTGAAGATGATGACCACGACATGGCAGTTTTCAAGAATTTGATTATAGATATTTTACTAAAACAGCGAAAAAACAAAGAAAAGGAGTAGCATTGTGGGCAGATTGAGGAGCAGGGACAGGTTTAAAAGAATTGCAATAGGATTGATAGCCAAATACGGAACTAATGACCCGTTCGAGCTATGCAATTTGTTAAATATAAAAATCATTTACGAAGACAACTTCAAATCCTTTTTTGGGATGTACTGCGAAGTAAACAAAGAAAAATGTATCATAATCAACTCAAGCCACGATGAACTGACCAAGCGAATAATCTGTTCACACGAACTGGGCCATTCATTCCAGAACTTTGAAAGCGTAGTATTCATGAAAGAAAACTACCTGTTTGGGACAGAAAAACTGGAAAATGAAGCAAACTACTTCGCAGCAGCACTGGTATTTGGGAACTTGATTCCAGATAACTTGGTAAATGATGAAAATAGAAAAATGTTGAATGATTTGACTAGATATTTGTGATATAGGAGCGTGATTTAACAATGGAAAAAAATGATACTGGAAAAGCAAAGGCAAAAAAGCCTATTTATAAACGATGGTGGTTTATTTTTTTAGTTGTATGTTTTATTATTGGGACACTAAATAATATATTTGGGGATAAAAGCGAAGAAATCATCGGTAAAAACATTGAGAATACATTATCTTCGGCAGGTGTAAAAGATTATACTCTGGAAAAAGACGAATCATTAGATGAAAATGGTCAAAAAGGTTATAGAGCAAAAACTGATTTTACCAACACAGGTATAATCATACATATTGACAAGGATAAAAAAGTCTCTTCTTTGAAATTTGATAACATTGAATTTATAAAAAAATGGAGAGGTGACAGGAAAAAAATTACTGATTGGGCTGTAACCGGAAAAGAACAGGTAAATTATAAAGTTTCCGCAGAAGGAGCTATAAAATCAATTTTAAAATCTCCATCTACTGCTAAATTTGCTCCTTTTCTCTGAATGGGGTTTTTAACAAAGTTAGAGGAGTTGTTTCTGTAACAGGTTATGTTGATTCTCAAAATTCATTTGGAGCAATGCTAAGAAATAAATTTATCGTCGAATTTGATGCCAAAACGGAAAAAAATCAATCATTTAATTTTTTTGAAGGAAAAAGATTATATTAAATAAAATGGGTGGATAAAACGGATATTGAGGTTATATAGTGTAAAAAAATTTCAGGAGAAATAATGATTTGATTAGGTATTTATAAAAGTATGGTATACTTATTATATCAAAAATAATATGGTGGTAGAAATATGAATAACAAAGAAAAAAATTATTACTAGTAAGTAATATACTAAAAAAATATTTTTAGATAGAGAGAATTTAAGCTCTTATAAACTGGCAAAAACGATAGGTTTATCAGAAAAAGACAGTTAAAAAAATACTAGAAAAATAAGGGTAGCAGAATTAATAAAACTACTATTGAAAAAAACTACTAGTGTCAAAAATGATAAATAAACTTGAAAAAAAGCAGTTAGAAACTTGCATTTATAATAGTAGCAAAATAATATCCAAAAAAATAAAAAGTATACCAGATTATAACTCTTTACTGAAAACTCTGCATAAACTTATAAAAGAAAAATGAAAAAAATTGAAAGTACAATTAGATCTTGCGAAAGAATTTAAAAAGTGCAGCTAATGGATATTTAGAAAAAAAGAAAAAGAAGGCGTATTTAACACAAATATGGAAACGCGAACTTTCTTGATAACCAAGATGTGGGACTTTAATGATACTGTATATAAGAAATGGGCAGAAATGAAACTGTTGCTGGATATAAATGGGGTTGAAGAAAAATAAAAAAATAAAGAAAGGGTTACAGAGTGTTATGGACACTCTGAAAAAAATGTTATCGAGTACATAGAAAAAAACTAACTTTTGATAAAAAAATTATGAAGAAGTAGAAATATTAACGGAGGATAAATAAGATGAACTTTAATGAATTACAATTAAAAACAAATGTACAAAAATTCTTTAAATATGTTATCTAATTTTTTTATGGAGAATCTGAAAGCGAAATATTAAAGAATGGAATTATAACAAATATAGCTTTTTGAAACAATGCCAAATTATAAGAACTATAGCCAAATTCTTTTCAGGTATATCGCAAGCTAGAATGATGAAAGGCGTAAAAGGAAGAAATTATGTAGAAAGTCAAGTTACTAAATTATTTGATACCTATGATTTAGAAGATATAAATAACGAAATTCTAGAAAAAGTCAATGGAGCTTATAATGCTAACTTTTGATTCGATACATTTCAACAGCAAGGAAAAAGACAAAAAGTAGCATTCTTCAACGCGTTAGATGACCCTGAATTTCTGTATATTAATTTAAGATTAGCGGTAAAAAAATAGTAGCTGAAACTTTAAGACGAAATAAAATCGAATTAAACAATCTGACACTGCAATATATAACAGATCAAATAAAAAAAGAAAAAAAGCGATATAGCTAAAGAGTATATAGAAGCATATTTATCAGGTGACGAAAGGGAATTAATGTTGGCCAAAACAAACTACAGAGAAAAAAATGGAATCTATGCTTAATGATGTTATTTCTAAAACTGTAGTTCCTTATGAAAAAAAGTAAATCAAATAGCCAAAGAAAAATGAGATAGTTAAGAGGATTGGTAAAGAAAAATTTAGATTTCATCACTATTTTTACTACTAGTTGATTTAAAAAGAAAAAAATATTAGAAAAATAAAAAGCGTACAATTGCGTTTATTTTAATGGAAATATTATTATAAAAAAATGGGAAAAATAAATTAGGGGTTAATAATATAAAAAAATTTCAGGAGGAATAGAAAATGAAAAAAATCAATTATTTTATTATTAGCTGTATTCACTGTAACATCAAGCCTTACTTTTTGCTCACAGAGGAAGAACAGACAGCAAGGGTTGCTACACAAACAGAAAAAAACTGGGGAATATCATTGCCACAGAAAAAAAGAAATAGTTAAGGAGATTTGCTTATGAAAAAAAGGATCACGAAGATTATAAAGTAATAGATATAATTAATAAATTTAATATAATTATTAATTACGGTTCAAATGATGGAGCTTTTGAGGGTCAGGAAATAAGAATTTCTACAGTAGGGGATGAGATTTTTTTGATTTAGATGGAAAAATCACTCGGTAACATTGAAATTATAAAAGATGAACTAGAAATTACTAAAGTGTATGATAATTTTTTTCTATCTGTAAGAAGATGATTGTTAATGAAATCAATCCTTTTCAGCCAATCACTCTCATAAGAAAGGAAAAAAAGCTGTTGAATTAAATGTTGAAGAAAAAGATTTTTCTAACATAAAATATTTGGACAAATCTCCCATAAAAAAAGGAGACTGTGTAAAAAAATTTTTAAAATAATCATTGACATTTATAACATTTTATATTATACTCATAGTAAGATGACTTTTGTCCTTGATGTCCTTAGTTGACATCGGACTACCAGATCTTGCTATTTGTGTAGCAAGATTTTTTTTATTTATAGGAGATTTTTTTATGAAATACGATAAACCTTTTTGACTTATGAACAGCAAATAAACAGATTATGGGGTAAATATAGTATTACACAGTCTATTGACCCACGGATAGACAAAACTTTACTTGAAAGTATATCATATTATGATTTGGTTAATGGGTATCAAGATTGCTTTATAAATAACCCTGGTATAAAAAAAGTCTATCGTTAATAGATTTATTCTACTTTAAAGTATTTGATATGAATTTTTCAGAATATTCTTTTTAAATATAGCGTATTTGCGGAAAAATTCATTTAAAACAAAGTTAGCCTACATCTTAAGTAAAAAAATTATGGAGAACATATTGACAACTATTTAAATATTCATAATTTCTCTTCTTCAAGAAGAAATAGGTCTGGATTAAATTCTACTTTAAAAGAAAATACAAGATGTATTGCTTAAAGATGATGAGCCTACTAAACATTACAGAGATAATCACAATCACATACCTGCGTGGATCTTATTTAAAAATGTTAGTTTTAACAATTGCATTAATCTGCATACTTTTTCTTCGGGAAGATGTAAAATTATCTTTAATAAAAAGATTTTTTTGAAGTACCAATTTTTTTTCTAATGATGATTATTTTTAGATTATTTAAAAGTTTCATTAGTATAGTACGAAAGTTTAGAAATAAAATTGCACACAATGCGAAATTTATAACTTACAGAGTTGAGCCAGAATATGAATTAATTCAATATAAACTCTTTCAATTGAACCCTTATAATTTAATGAAAACAAGCGACTTTAATATTCAAGTAGGAAGAAATGATATTTTTGCGATGATAATATCATTATGTGTAATTTTAGATAATCCATTTCTAGCTAGAACAATGTTATATGAAATCAGGGCAGCTTTGAATACTCCTTTTTAAAGATTTGAGCATAGATATAGTTGGAGAATATATTAAAATAACAAAACTTCCAAGTAATTTGATTAGCAGAATTGACAACATTAATTTTGAAAAAAATCCTTGAAAAATCATTTAAAGAAATGGAAAGAATAAAAAGATTAGTTTAATAAAAAAATAACCCCTACGGCAATAGGGGCTAAGTAATGTGATATACTCACAAACACCAGTAAAAGTATATCACACAAACCTTAAAAATTCAATACAAGGAGTGTGATTTTTTTTATGAGAAATCCAAATGGGTATGGCAGCATATCAAAATTAAGCGGAAAAAGAAGAAGACCTTATATGGTTAGAATTACAACTGGTTTCGATGTAAATGGTAAACAATTAATGAAAGTTTTGGGGTATTACAGGACACGAACCGAAGCTATGAAAGCTCTAGCGGATTTTAACGATAACCCGTATGATGTTAATTTAAACGACATTACGCTCAAGGAAATTTTGGACAGGTTTATGAAAAATAGAAGGGGTACGATTACAGAATCTACTCTAAAAAAACATATAAAGTTTGGTATAATTATTTGAAACCTTTATACGATAAAAATTAAAGACTTAAGGACATTAGAACTCCAGAATTTCATAAACAGTCTAAGTCATCTGTCAACTGGAAGTTTAAAACTTATAAAAATCTTTTATAGGAATGCTTTTTAAAAGAGGCTATGGAGATGGATATAATAATCAAAGATTACAGTCAATTTATAAAATTACCAAAACACAAAGTTAAAATAGAGCGAAAAGTGTTCACAGATGAAGAAATAGCATTACTATGGTCAAATGTAGATAGAATCGACTATATTGACACAATACTGATTCTAATTTACACAGGAATGAGGATAAATGAACTGTTAAAACTAAAAAAAATAAGCATTGATTTGAGACAAAATATAATCACCGGCGGAAGCAAGACTGAAGCCGGAAAAAAATCGTATCATTCCAATACATCCTAAGATACTCCCTTTAATTATAAAAAGGATGAACAATAAAACAGAATATCTTGTACCAAACAGAAGAGGAACAAATTATTATAAGTACTCTAATTTTAGAAGATTTGAATTTATAAGGATTATGGAACTTTTGGGAATGGAGCATACCATACATGACACAAGGCACACTTTTGCTACACTGATTAGTGATGTCTCAAACAATGAAGGCGCAATAACTGAAATAATAGGGCATACTAATATTAACATGACTAGAAAAATACATCCATACAAATATTGAAAAAAATAAGAGCCGAGATAGAGAAGATAAATTAAAAATCCGCAAGCAACAGATATGTAAACGCAAGCCCATTATTTTTTTACTTTAAAAAAACATCTCAAAAAAATGCCATAATTCTAGTCTATATGTAACAAATATGTAACAAAAAATACACTATATGTTGTGCTTTTTCTGATATACTTTTACCACAGCATATAGTGCTAATAATTCTATTTTTTTCTTATCCAGATTTTTTTCATTTTTTTGCCTTGAAATTTACAAAAAAACAATTCCATAAGTTTTTTTCTTATTTTTCTTTTATAGTTTCATCACTTTCTTCAAATACTCCGAATCTGTCGAATCCAACAGTTATCATTAAAGCAATAAAGTTTGTACCTATCAGAAGTATTAAATCTTCCGTCTTCAACTTCTCTTCTATAGAATCAAATATTTCTTTATTGCTTTCATTCTTCAGCTCACTCCGCAATAGGTTTAAATTCTGCCTTCTTTGATAACCCCTTAATTTTAGTGTGATTACTGAATTTAAAAATATCAGCGCAAACATTATGATTGCAAACTTTCTACTTCTGTGGTATATTTTCATTTTTATCATCCCTCTTCTTGACAAATCCGAGCTTTTCCAACAGAAGTTCCAAAAATCCTGTGCTTATGCCATATCTTTTCTGATTTACTGTTTCCAGCAAAGCTTCTCCAAAAAATCCCAGCACAGGACTCCAAGGATATAGAAAACCCGCATTGAAATGCCCCACCACTTTGTTAAGAGATAGAGCAATAGCCATTGTCATTCCAGCAACGGCTATACGCTTAATGTACGGTTTTACTGGTTGGTTGTCTATCATTTTCTGTGCAACTACGCCAAACAGCACTCCTGAAAAAAATAGTATAAGAAAAAGTCCATGATTGTCTATTATTACCTTCAAATCCTCTATCATTGATTATGCTCCTTATATTCCTATTGCTGCTTTTTCTTCTCCAAGTATTTTTATGTATTATTTCATCTACATTTACAGTTTTTTTCAAGTGTTTCAGCACCCTTTAGTAATAAATCCTCAGTAAATCTCTCAATGTCATCAGGAATATATGGATTGTTTATCTCTTGCGCTTTTTTTATAAAAATCCTTAAACTTCCCAAAAAGTTATTCTTAACATCTTCCAGTTTTTTTCTATTCCTTTTTTTAGCTCCAAAAAAATTATTTCTTTTTCTAGTATTTCTTTTCTGGTAAAATCTACCAGCATTCCTATTAAAATTACTTGCAACTGTTTATCCATTTTTATTACTCCTTTTTTTGTTATTTTTTTGTTAAAATCAATTTTAAGCCACCTAGCAAGCTCTATAATCAATTTTGTCTTGCTAGGCAACCTTTATATCAAAAAAATTTTTAACGTTCTCATACAGCTTGTAACAAAGTCTTTTTTTAAAACTACTTAAGTTCAAAATGTGGTGTATCGTGCATTTTCCAGTTTCCACCCCATTCAATATTAATTTTTTTACTTTTTGCTACTGCCAAGATATGATCTGCTATTAATTTTAATTTTTTATCATCATATCCTTCAGCGGATGTGAATTTTCTATACGCACCATTTTCGATAACTCCGCAAGGGAAAATGTCAACAGCATGCCCAAATCCATCAGATTTTATTTGATGGTTTGATTTCGCTCTTTTCCCATCACAATTTGTTACAATTCTTCCTGTCTTGCTTCTTCCAATTTGATATAAAGCAAACTGTTCTTCCGTTGTCCTAGCTCCTGCTGTTATTCTAAAATCATACGGACTGTTTGTAATTGCTTCTTTCATAACTTCGATTAATCTTGGATGTACTTTTTTCATTTTTTCCAAACTTTCTTGACTAAAAGAATACGTCTTATTTTCCATTGTTGTATTTTCCTTGTCCCAATCTTTCAAATATTCCTCCTTTTTCTGAACTCTATTTAGCCAGCCTGCTAAAAATCTTTCCTGCGTTTTGTCATCAGCAACTTTTGCTCTATAATAAATTCTCTGCAAGCTATGATAAACTTCTAAAAATTTTTCAGAGTCTACTGCATTCAATGCTTCCAATGTTTTGTTTCCAATTATTCCGTCTACATCAAGATTTGCATTAGTAAGTTGATTTATAGCAATCTGTGCATTTTTGATTCCGTTTTTGCCACTATTTACAGTCCAGTCGCATATAGATAGTGCTACTTTATCATTTGCAACTTTATCTAGCTTGTTTCCTAAATAATATTTTTTTAGATATATATTTTTTGCAAAATCCATTGTTAAGTCTTGCATATTTCCCTCATATCCAAATTCTCTTGCTTCTTCTTCGATTATTCCATATTTTGTTTTTCCACCTTTATCGTTTTTATTATTTGAATATCCGCCCTCAACTTTCAGCAGATAGTCAAATATTCTTTCAAATCTGTCCATTTAAATCACTTCCCATTCTTCACTAAATAATTCAATCATAGTTTCTTTCCAAGGCACTCTACCGTATCTGGATTCCACATATAGATATGGAGCTGTCATTTTACTATTTTCGTCAGGAAATTGTGCTTTTATCATTACATCCTTGCTCCATTGCGGCAATCTCATTGCTTTTCCTTTTTTTACTTCTTCAAACGCTTTCCCAAAATTCATCTACATCACTTCCTTTATTTCTTCAACATTCAATATTATGTTGTCTTCTTCAAATTTCACTCCAACAACTTTATATTTTTTACCATCCAATTCTATTTCTGTGCATATCAATTTTTTTCTATATTCATTCAAATCACTCCTTTTTCTAATTTTGAAAAAAATCACTTACATTAAGCTCTAACATCTGATCAATAGTGTATCTACTAATCCCAACAACCGCCATTTGCTCTGCCATGTCTGCGACTTCGATTATATCTTGTATTTTTGTTGCTAGAGCTTTTAATTCAGTTTTGTTTAGCTCTATAAACTCAACTAAACCTTTGTCATTTAAAACCTTTACTTTTTCAATCTTATCTTGTTCTAAAGTCCACATTAGCGATATTTTAAGAGACAAACTGTTTCTGTTTCTTTCGTTGTTCTCAAAAGTATATTTTTTGCTATCTTTTTCGATTTCAAGCGGCTGGTTCAAAAAGCTTGATTTAGCTTCTGCTAAGTCTTTTAATGCTTTTTCTCTTAATTCTTTTAATTTTGCATTTAATAAACCATTGTCAACTTTCCAAGTGTTGCTATTTTTATCCCATACGCTCCATTCGTTTGGCTTTGTGATAGTTTTTATTTCTTCACCCTCTAAATATTGTCCGTCTAATAAGATTAATATTCCGCTTGAATTTGTTCTAAGATAGTCATTTCTCTAAGTTTCCCAGTTTTTGAATCAAGAACTGGATTTTTAATTTCTGTGTAGGATATAAAATTTTCCCCTTCTCTATATTCACTACAATATCTCAATTTATCGGCTTCAAATTTTTTCTGTGATGGCGCTAGAAATATTCCTATTATATTTCCATTTTTATCGTATAAATATACTCTGAATCCCTCCATTTTTTTTATTTCTCCTTTCAAATTTTATTCTGTGCTAACTTATGAATTTGCACTAATATCCCACCGCGAACCAATTTACGTTAGTGTCAGCTAATTGTGAACTGTTATCTCTTCCTATGACTCTAAAGCCTTCTCTGTCAAAGTTCAAAACAGCAACAGAGTAAGCACCCACGTTGTTATCTTGTGCAACTACAAAAAGGCAGCTATTGCCAAAAGGAGTTTCAAATAACACTCTTGTGCCCCTATCCCAATCCGATTTGTGGTATCTTCCATTTCCAGATTTAAAAATCAAATTAGCAAAATTAAATCCCCCGTTCGCATTTTTGAATAATTTTTCCACTTTGTCCGAAAGTCCAACATTCGTAATATCCACAAATTTAGTAATATCAAAACTCGTACTTGTGTGAGTCTGTATACATTTATATATTTTCCCATCTGTTAAATCATTTATGTACCATTTCCCAGCTTCTTTGTTTTCAACTTTACCTACATATCCACCTAAAGATTGTCCTATTGCTTGTTTCCAAGTTTCTGCATCTATCGCATTTCCTGTTTCTGTACCGAATTTAACAATTCCTGCTTTTTCTGTTGTTGCACTCGAAGTTTGACCGTCGAGATGTTCCAATATCTCATACAACTTCATAAAATTCCTTGATACTTTCTCAAATCAGCAACCGTGTCTAACTGAAATAGCTCAAAAAGTTCGTTTTTAGTACTTGGCGGTATAAAAGTATTTTCATCTATATTTTTTTATTAAATCTAATGTTGCTTGTTTCATTTTATCTCCTTTCAATTAATACACAATTTTTTTACATCATACCAAACTGGAATGACTTCATAAATCAATTCTAGCCAGTAATCTAAATATTCTTTATCTACAACGGATGAATGGAAATTTATTACATATTGGAAATTATTCTTATCGTTTGTTATTGTTACGCTATCATTGAAAAATAAAATACAACTTCATTGTATCTTCAAAAATACTTTAGAGTGATCGACCGCCTTAAAAATTCTTTTTGCTATAATTCTGTTTTATTTTAAATACTGTTGCTAAATTTTTTTACTTGAGACTAATCCATATTTCCCTCTAATTTTTTTCCAAAAATTTCGCTTCTTGCTGTTGTAAATCTTCTGTTTTTTTATTAAAGTTCCTATTTTTAAATTCCAATGATTTTAGCTCAACATCTGCAAAATGAAATATATCCTGAATGAGAGATGAATTTCTGAGTGCTCCTGGAAGCGATTTTTATCATACTGTTATAATAATCATTTTTAGCAAGATTATACATAACATCCGCATAATCGTCATCATATACAAAGAGTACCGGGAATTGCTTTTCAGTAATCTTTTGCTTGAAATTTACATAGTCATCTAATCCTACAAAGAATGAAAAAAATCGCTTACTGTATAATTCAATAGCTCTAACGCTGTCATTTCAGATAATTTTTTTGGTATGTTTAACAAAATTAGCTGTTTTGGGATTACTTTTTAATCGTAGCAAACTCTTTATCTCTACCATCATTTACAAAATCCCTCACATAGAAATTTGATAATTCATTTTCATTAAAATTATCTTTTATATATTCAACTGACTTCTGGTGTACATTTTTTTACCATTAGTTTCTAAATCCTATCACATAAAAAAATTTTTTTGGCGATTTCGTATTGCATTAAAGCATAAATTATAACCTCATCTCTTGCGTCAAAAAGTAGCATAATTTATTAAATTTCCACCAGTTATTGAATCATAAATTCCAATTCCTATTACACGCCCCCAGTCTTCCCTTTGCTTCAGGAAATTTTTACTGAAGCCAAGTTACTTGTTTCATTCGATGTTGTCGACCCAAAATTTATAGCCCTTCTTGCATACGAAGATGAAACAAGCTCTGTAGCGTTTTCTTTTCCATTTTCTCCCATTGTAACTGCTGTCAAAAGCCCAGCATAATATGTTTTGCCTTCAAACAGTGTATTCAATATTTTAGCTTTTGCCCCTAATGTGAATCCGCTCATTTTTCCTCCTAAAATTAATCTAAAGTTTTTCAGCGTTATATTTAAAAACACTTATTAAATCTTCATCTTCCAATATAATATCCTCTTTAGTGTTATTAATATCTATATTTGAAATTTTCTTAAATGCTTTTATTTCTAACAACTTATCAATTACTTCCGCATAATAAATTCTATTCTCTTCAAATAATTTATCTAAAAACACTTGATTTAAAAGTACTTTTTGTAAGTTCAATTGCACTTTGCTCATTGTATTCCTTGTTTAATATAGCTTCAAATGTAAGACTTATACTTTTCTCTTTGATAGTTTTTACCGTAAATTCCGCATCTGTTATAATTTCATTATCCAAATATGTTTTTTTATATTGTTCAGCTCTTCGTCTTTTAATTTCAGCCCAGCTTCGCCAATTCCAATAATTTTAGCTGTCCCTTTACCATTCCATCTTGGAATTACTCTTAATTTCTTCACATTCTTAAATTTATTTAGTATCATTTCTTTAATCATATTTGTATTGTAATTTACACTTGGGACCGATAATATTTTTCTTCTTCTCTCTCGCAATTCTGCATCATTCTCTTCATCTGTTCCATCTGAAATAATATTAAGATTTTCTACTTTTTCAAGTCCGACATAACTTTCAGAGAATTTATTTATTTCCCCGATTCCACAATTTCCAATTATTCCAGCGATATTTGCAACAACATTAACATCGCTATAGCCAACTGTTCCAGTTTCTTTGTATGCCACTATTTTCGATTCAGTAATAGTGTATGTGCAATTATTACTTGCTACTATCATTCCTTTTTGAATCAATGCACCACTTGTCCCATGAATTCTAACTGTTCCAGTCGCCTTAGTTGCTTTTTTCCTAAAAATATAGTCTTCCTTACAAATACTATCAAGATAAATACCTTCAGCTGTATCAACGCTGTAATTTTTTGACATTTCATCATATAATTTCTGTTGCACAATTAATTCTGTTGAAAATGCTCTCACAATATCTGCCGTAAACTTCCAGCAGTGTCACTATACTTAATCATAAATTCACCATTAAATATATCCGATACTAAACTGTTTATGTCATTTTCATAAACATCTATATCTTTTCTAGTTACCATTTCTTCACCTTCTTCCGATTAAAAAAATCTTTAAATTCAACTGTTTCAGAAATGTTGAGCATTTCTTTTTCTCCGCCTTTTAATACTACATCGAACTCAAAACTTAGTTTATCTTCTTTAAATTCAGAATAATAATTTATAATTGATTTTATATAATCGTGTTCTTTCAATGCAGATATTATCTCTTTTAATCTCACTTTGAGCATAATCTTGATACAAAGGGATTTATGCCTTTGTACTTGTTAATTCCTACACCAAATGGAAATATATCCTTATAGTACACTCTCCAAGCATTTTTTTAGTAACAATCAAACATTTAATAACCCATTGTTTGACAATTTCCTTTTTTTGTTGTTAAAAGAACCGGGGTTCCTTTTTTTCATAAACAAAATCACCTTTTTAAAGTCCCATTTCAAATCAAAATAAACTTCAGAATTGTCGTATTCCAAATTCTTAGTATTAGAATATATATCAAGAGCTGTAATCGCTGAATTAGGTAACATCTCATCCACCTACCTTATTATAATAATAAGCCTTGTCTACTAAATAAAATTTCTTCTGATTTTTAAATTCATTTAAGATAACTTCATCTCCAACTTTTAATTCATCAGTCCACTTATTTGTTCCACTAGCTTTGTATGTCCCTTTTGCTGCTATTTTATTATGTGTGTTTCCGCCAGAATCCGTGTTCTCACTATCAGTTACATTTATTTCAATATTCCCTTCAACTTCAAATTCTCTGGTATATCCTGCTACTTTTTCAAAAGCTACAACAATTCTATCCGCCTTTAATATTATTCTTTCATCAATTTGAACTTCTAAATTTGGAGGTGCTTTTACAACTTTTCCCAAAAAAGGCCCATTCCAATCAGGATTGCCAAAATTTTTCCTTAAAATCCGAGCTAAATTATCAAATGCCTTATTAGGTTCTGAATGTTTTGCTTCTTCAGGTTGCAACATTTCTTTATCCATAAAAATCACTCGCTTTCTCCTTCATTTTCTTCCAATTCTGCTACTAAATTTAAAGTTAAGCTCATAAAATATATCCCCATTCCGTAAAAAACTGTATTTTTTTGACTAAAATTATGATTTACACTTTTAACTTCAAAAAAACTCCAGCAATACCAGTACTATTTTTTTAGAAATTTTAACCAAATCTCCTGCTCTTAAAAACTGGTACTCCAGGAACTGTCAAAGTAAATGTTTTCTCAAGTTTATTTTTTTCTTTTTAAAAACATTTGCAGCTTTTATGGGTTTTTCTCTTTTTGCTTCTTTTTCGATTTTTTTACTATCTTTTGCACTTTTACCAGATTTCTTATTAGCTTTATTATCTTTTTTTACTAGAACTTTTGCTACTTTTTTTATTTCTTTTTGTGTTTTTTTAACCATTACTTCTACCTCTTGCTTTTACTTCGTTTAGAAGTTTTAACCCTAGTTTTTTTCAGCTTTTTTTATTATTTTTTTCTTATCCTCTTTTTTTATCAGTTTTATTGCTTTTTGGTCTTTTCTCTACCTTTTTTTAGCTGACTTATCTTGATTGTTCTTCTCTTGTTTAACCATATATTGTAGCAATCCATATTTTTTTGATATTTTCTTCATCTCTCGCTGTATCGACTTTATTCATTTTCTCATCATCTCCATCTACGACAATGACACTATTTCTCATATTTTCAAAACTTACTGAATAATTAGGATCTTTTATAAAATTAAAAAAATATTTACAAATCCATCACCAATAGAAATTTTATATTCTTTTGGGTTGTATTTTACCGTCTAAATATTTGTCGCTATTTCGTTTAGCAAAATGAAAAGCATTATCTGCAAAAATAAAAAAATACCAATTTTCCTCGGAATCTTCTTTTTATAGTTTCTATTATTTTTTTAATAATATCGGCGATACTTTCTTTGTAATAATATTCATCAATTTTTCACGCTGCAGGGTTCAATAGTTCCAACAGGCATATCAAATTCATTTAACATCTTTTTTTATACATTTGTCCGCTTCTAAATTATCAAATTGAAAGATTTCAGATATTCTTGAAATATAAAAAAAGCAGGATCATAAGCTGTAAATTTAGGAGCCTTGCTGTTTACACTAATTTTAGGAATTATCCCTTGAAATATCAGAGTTTCCATATTGTCATAAAGTTCCACAAAATAAGCTCCTTTATCCAAATCAATTGTGTGATATGGCATATCTTCCCTATAATTGTAGGCAAGTTCAAACTCCATCTGTGCTGTAATATTATCAATACTGCTTGACAACTGAATATTATCTTTTACAATGCTTGTCAAATCATATCTTTTACTGTCCGGATCAGTTACTATTATTTTCATCTTTACCACTTACCTTGTAAAATAATTTTTCTTCAGTCACCCCAGCTTCTTCTATATCCGAAAACTCTGGAAACTCTTCAAATTCAATATCAAAATTTAGTGTTCCGATAGCGTCAAAACTGCACTCAAATTTATTCACAGTTGCAAGAAAATTCAAGTCAACAGGATTTAAAATGGAACTAAGAGTCCCTTTCCCTAATTTCCCTACTAAAATAACCCGTATCGGCTTATCAGATATTTCCAGTGATTTAAATAACAGGAATGTTGTAAACGGGTCAAGCAAATGGTGTGCCGCAAATTTATATTTTTGTTCCGGAATAAAAGAACTAAAAGCTAGAGACTGTAATTTCTTCTTATTTTTAAGTTTTAATATGCCATTTACGGTATCTATACTTTCCCATCCACCGATACTTTTAAATTTCATCTCACTAGGCGGAACTGGAAAAAGATAAAATTCTTTTAATTCTGATATCTTACTATTTATTTGTGAAAACAAGGCATTTCCACCTGCTATACTGTCAACTTTTCCTTTTAAATCATTCAAACCACTAACTAACATTCCTTTCGCTTTTTCAATGAAATTGTTGTCACCAAGTTTTTTTGGGATAAAAAAATCCATTGTGTTAAATGATTTATTCCTAAAAAATTCCAGCTCCTTATAATCAACATTCTCGTCAAATTTAATAAATATTTTATAATCCAGTAGTCCCATAACCTATCCTTTCTGCAAACTTGCCGCAATTTTATTCGCTATCGCATCCCCGCTAGGAGCCGCTGGAACATTAACATTAATTTTAATAGCCCTTACTGCTCCTACAACTTCTCCTAATTTTCCAACAATCGCACTTTTAGTAGCAGAAATTTCACCTTTCAAGGCGTTAATTTGTCCTTTAATTTCTCCTAAAATACTGTTTCTAGTCGTATCAAGCGGATTTCCTTTTATATCTGCACTCACTTGTTTTACTGCTTGCTGCAAATTATTAAAAGCCGCAGGATCTATTTTCATTTGAGTATTCGCAAATGAACTAGGATCAACTTTCATCTGCATTTCATTGAATGCGCTTGGGTCTATTTTCATTTGGGTATTTGCAAGCGAAGCAGGGTCAATTGAAACTTTAGCTGCCGGATCAAGTTTTACTGTCTGCAATTGTGTATTTGCCATGGGTTGCTGCTGTGGCATTTGTGGCATCTGCATACCCGCCAATTGACCGTTAGCACCCATTTGAGCCATTTGAGTGTTAATTTGAGCATTTATATCAACTTGTTTTTGTGCCGGTTTTGCCGCTTCAGCATTCAATTCTTCCATACCCTTTTTAACTTCATTTATTGATTCGGTAGCTTTTTGTGCATCATCTTTTCCAAATAACTTCTTAAAGAATCCACCAACTTTAGAAATGACATTCCCAAAAAATAAGAAAGTATTGATAATCCCTTTTACAGCAAATCCAAGTACACCACCAATTATTTGTGCCAAACCAACTAAAAGAGGCATTATAAATTGCAAAGCTCCCCCAACTACACTAGCTATTGTACTAAAAGCACCTGATATAGTGGCAGAAAAAGTTTGCCCTTGTTCCCCTGCAAGTCCTGCCGCACTTGCAAAACTTCCAAAAAGATTAATGATAACTGCAAAAACTGCATTAAAAACAGCTCCTAATATTGATATTCCAGCTCCAATTCCAGAAAATATAGCAGTTAATACACTCCCAAGCCCTTGAAAGGCTGCTCCAAATTGACTTGCATTTGCTTGAATCGTTTGGAAAAATCCACTAATTACACCTGACCAGCTGCTAATATACGGCATAAAGGACTGTCCTATGCTCGAAAAAGCCGTCCCTATTGCTGGAAGAGCCCCTTCAAAACTTTGAACCATTTGGGTAGCCATTGGAGTTATCGCTTGTCCTGCCTCTATCATTCCTCTACCCATAGAAGATTTTATTCGATCCATTGTCGGACCTATTCCTTGATTCATCTGTTTAAATGCCTGTTCAGTTGCACCATCAGATTTTTGCATTTCTTTCATATTTTCCGCAAAATCTTTAGCATTTTTTCCAGTAACCGACAAGGCAAATGACCCTGCTTCAACACTTCCAAAAAATTCATTAATATTCTTACCACTTTTTTGTGCATGTTGGTCCAGTGCCTGCATAGCAGTTTGCAAATTTCCACCTTGTGCTATAAAATCTTTAAACGATTTACCTGTTGCGGCTTTAAATTCTTTAGAAGCTGTTGATGAACCTTTTGAAAATTCACTAAATGCAGCCTTCATTTGTGTCATTGTCTCACTTGTAGGTGTTCCTTTTGCTGTCATAGTTGCTACTACAGCAGTCAAATCACTAAACTGTACCCCTAAGCTACTTGCTACAGGGGAAACTTGGGCAATACTGCTAGCCATTTCTGGAAAGGTGGTTTTACCTTTTCTTACTGCTGTAAACATTAGGTCACTTGCTTTTTTTGCACTTATATTCTTCTCTCCAAAAGCATTTACAACTGAAGTTATACCGTCCACAGCGACCGATGTATCATTTAATCCAGACGCTATCGTCGCTTGTTGTGCTACATCCAAAAATCCCTTAACATCATTAGCTTTAACTCCAGCAGATAGAGCTTGATACATTGAATTTGATATATTGTTAGCCGACTGCCCATATTTTTCTGACAAATCCAATACATCTTTGCTTAATTTATCTTTAGTTTGCTGTGAAGCATTCGGCAACATCGTGTAAACCATGTTCATTCCCTTTTGGAATTCTCCTGAAGCTTGTACCGCTTTTATACCGAATCCAGCAGTTGCGGCAGTAAGAGCACCTACCCCGACAACAGCCGCTCCAACAGGCCCAGTCGCAAGTCCAGCAATTCCACTTAGAGCAGAACCTAATGCTCCTACTCCGCCGCCACTTGCACCAGCTTCAGCCGATGCCTTCGCAATATCCTTTAACTTACCAGCAAAATTTCCCATACTTCCACCAAGACCTCCAGTCAAAAAAGAAAAAGCCTTTTTTCCAAGACTTCCTATTTTTTTCAAGGGTTCTATTAAAAATTCAAGTTTTCCGCCTATCGCACTTATAAGCGAAGCCACTTTGCCGCCGAAAGCTTCCATCAGTGAATTTCCTGTTCCCTCGGCAGCAGGTTTTACTTTCTTGATTTGTTCTACACTTTTTCCCGCTTCGTCCCCCAGTTTTTTCACATCATCAGAAGCCTTTTTAGAATTACTGGAAAGTTTTTCTGTATCTGTTGCGGTCTTTTGTGCGTCATCCCCTAGTTTTTTTACTTTTTCTCCTGAAGAGTTAGCACTATCTGCCGCTTTTGATAAACTTTCTCCTAATTTTTCATTACTAGCCGAGCCCGTTTCAGCCGCCTGTGACAATTCTCCGAAACTTTTTGCAAGTGAACTGAATTTTGATATAGCTTCGTCTATCCCATCAACCTTGACTTCCATAGCCACGACATTTCCGCTATCCGCCATACAACATCACCCCCATTTTAGAGTATTCGGAAAATCTCTCGTTTTCTTTTTCCTGTAAAATCTCATAAGCCGCTATGTAATAATCCCAGATATAGCCGTCATGTATTTGGTTAAAATCAGCAGGTGTCCAGCCCTTTTGCATATAGTAAATAATTGCATTAAGTTCAGAATCAAAAAAATTTTGACTTATTTTTTTTTTAATTCTACAACATTTGGGTTTTTACTGCTTTCAAAAAGAGCGGTCTGTTTATTTATAACTAAAATTAATATTTCCATAATCTCATTATCGGTAAAAAAACTTTTAATAATCCCTGCTCTGCTTTGTGCTTTTAATTCCACCATCAGCTCCCCTGCCAAATCTGTAAAATTAGGTTCCACGAAAGTATCAAATAGATAATCGCAAATAACAGCATTTGATTTTGTAATTTTTTCGGCAAATATTCGTTCTATTTCTTTTTTTGAAATAGTAAAATCCGTAATTCCAATTTTACCGCAAAGCTCTATAAAGGCTTTAAAGTCAGGAACTTTTAATTTAAAGACAGTATCTTTGTAGCTTTCTAAAAGTAAATTCTACCAATGATTTTTTTCTTCACGAATTTTATTCGCTTCTTCACGCCTTTTTCAATAATTCCTTTAAATCCATATTGAATCATTTCTCCTTCTAAATTAATTCAACCGCTTTTAAGATTTATTGGAAGATAACCGATTTTCAATTCTTCGTCCATTTCTTCCCCACGCTTAGCTTCTATAGAAAACCCGTCCTTATTCCAGCAGTCAGTAATTCTAATTGCTTCAGCACCTGCAACATCAGGGTCGTCAACTTGGAAATATAATTCAAAATACACTTCATTCCCCTTAGCTAATTTTGTAAATTTCTTAAACCAATTTGAGTTTAACTTATATCTTTTAATAGTGCCCTCCCCGCTAGCACCGACAATCTTTTCACCTTTCTGCCCTCCAGGGAGCCAAACTTCTTTTCTCTCTATTTTAGTCTCTATTTTCACTTCAGATACTTCCGCAAATACTTCTCCATCAATCATAAGCGTTCCATGTGAGCCAGAGATTACCTGATTTGCCTTAAATATATCCATTCCTTATCATTCCTTTCCTAACTTTGAATTATAGCTTTTCCAAAAAAGTCTTCCATACAGTCAAGCGGCATTAATTCATCACATCTTGCATAAACTACATCAACTGTGTTAATCCTACGAAGTTTAGCTTCACTCATTTTATCCACTTCTTCCTTCGATATACCTTTTTCTGTCATCAAATATAACTTGTGCCGCTCCACATCAATATCAAAAGAATTTGAATAATCAGGGTCTAATATACCTTGATTCATAAGACTTTGAGTGTAAGCATTGACCGCATTTAAAAAAGCCATTTTATTTAAATAGCCATTTAATCTTGCACCTTTATAATCATTCCAAGATTTTTTCAAATCCTCAATTATTGTGAATAAACTTCTTACGACTTTAACCTTGCTGAATCTACGCTGTCTAGTAGTATCAGGCGTTATAAATGAAGTAACTCCACGATTAATCACATAATAGCTGATTCCGCTGTCATCTTTTTGCACATTGACTGCTATTTTTCCTTGTTTAGTTATTTTACCTGGTTCTGCTGGAACATCACATTTTTCCAAGAATCCCATTTTCATATTTGTAATACTTCTTGAAATAGGACATCCCGCTTCCATACTAGCAATAGCGAGTGCAAATTCTTTATCACTGTATGAATGGCCATTCACAGTTGCTCCTGTTATGCCGCAATTTACCACTGCGTGATGGTCTGGCACTTTATCCGAAGCAACAAATACAAAAAAGTGGGCCTGGTCAAAATCCAGTGCTAATTTTCCCAATTCTGTGTTATGTCTACTTTTAGCGTAGCTTATTAAATTATCTGTCTCGCTTTCTGTTGCACTTGGTATAACTATACTGTCAACTCTGCTTTCCAAATCACTTAAGACATCTGTTATTTTTATTGATTCCCTTTCATCTTCCTTTACTCTTTTAACAATAACTTTATAAGGGCTTCCAACAAATGCCAAATCTTTTAATAAGTTAAAATTTTCAGTACTCCAGTCTGTCTGTCGCACATCCCCTCTGCTGTTAAAAGTGTAATCCCTGTCATCTTTTGTACTGTCAAACAGCACTACTCCTATGACTCCTTGCTCACTTCTGGCAATGGCAGTTCCCGCTCTTTCTTCGATTTCCAAAACAAACTTTGGACTTCCGTTCATTATTCATCACTCCTTTTACTTAAATATATATTCTTAGCTGGACTATATTCCTTCATATTGTCAATCGCATATTTTATTGGAAAACTTGTATCAAATGTCCCAGTTATAAGACATATCCTCAAAGTTTCTTTTGCTTCTACCGATTTCAGTTCTCCAAATTGTAAACTCATTTTTTCAGAAAAGAATATTCTCTTGTTCTCATCTAAATTTTGTATTTTCTTTTGAATATCCAGCGCCTGCAAAATAAAGTTCCCCAAGTCATCCTGCACTTTAGGCTTTATAATATAAAATTCAGTATTGCACTGTATTCTTTAGCATTTTTCACAATAATTCCGTTTATTTCACAAATTACTGAATTTATCACAAAATCCTCGGCTTCCAAGTCATCTGTTATATAAAACGCATAATCAGGATAATCTTTTTCCAGCTCTTCCTTAAATTTTTTAAATACTATGTCAAACATCACATCAGCTCCTAAAATCTATAAATCCGTCCGTATCTATTGTCGTTCAAAAGACTTGAACCGCTGCTATCTTCAGAACTTCCTTTCAAACTTTCCAGTAGCTTATAGAGTGTATCTCTCTTATCTTCTGAAATTTTTTCTTTCTCTAGGCTTTCATATATTTTCCAAGCCACATAAAGCTCATTTAATACTCTTTTTGTTTCGGAATCCAAAAATTTATATTTCTCATCACCTATAAAAATCGTTACAAAAATTTTACAATCCGGGACAAGCTGATTATTTATATAATCAATAAATTCTTGAGCCGTCCTTTTGGAATATCTGCAAACTTCAATAGATACGACTTTAGGAATATAGGATATTTTTTCTAACAACTTTTCATCAAGTTCAGGAGCAGCTCCATTTTCAGAAGTCCCTCCCACCTTTTCCAGCATAATCAATCACTTCCTATTTTGAGTTGGGAACAATGGCGATGCTGTCCACATTAGAAATTTCATATCTGACAATAAAAATCTTTAATAGCAACTACTGGAGCAAATGCTGATTTGCAGAACATTTTAGCTCTTGCAGTCTCTTTATTGGCAGCTGTTTCATCCAGAATTTCCTGTCCAACAAATACAAAAGGTTTTCCTGTTGCATCCACCGCTTCAAGTGCCGCAAATACAGGAACTAAGGCATTGTCATTTGATAAATAAATCATATTGTCAGTTGCAATATCTCTGCCATTAAAGTCTTGAGCAGTTCTCAACTTAGAAATTCTTTGTCCTAGCAAGTCTAAATAAACTTGTTTTTCATCAGCAGATAATCCAATTGAATTGGAATAGGCTTTTGCAACTTCAATAAATTCATTGTTTTTGATTAACTTATCAAATAAAGTTCTCCCTAATTCAATTCTGTCTGGCATTACTCCATTTTTTTTCTCATAGTCATCAATTATGTCAAAGAAAAAAGTAACCCAGTTATTAATTTTCTTGGCATCTTTTGCAATTGGATTATTGAATTTAAAATCAATTTCAGTTTGAGAATTTGCTTGAACATATTTCCCTTGCAAGAAAGCATTAGCAGCCATTTTTTCCTTAGTTTTCAACATCGCATTTTTCAATTTTAAAAGCAATCTGTCTTCCTGATATTTTTGCGGATCAACCATTTGACCATTAATAAAGGTAGCAGTTCCTCCATTCATAATAGGTTTTAATTCATAAGAAGCGGCCACAATATCAGGCGTAATTGCCATACTTTCCATACCATTTACCTTTATGAAAGGAATCTCGCTCCCACGCTCAATAATACTTGCTTCAACCAAGTAATCATTCAAATCTTTTAAAAGAATAGTTTCATTGTCGCTCATATATTCAGGATTTGCATTTCCAAATCTGTCCAGATAGTGCGTCTGCACCTTCGGCTCTACAACCGCATATAAAGCCATTAATTTTAATTGTATATCGTTTAACATCTATAATCATCTCCTCTGTTATTTTGCTTCAATATTATCAAATCTTACATTTATTCCGTATTTATCCAGGTTATCAAGTGCCGCATAATCTGTATCGGTCACTCCAACAACAAGTTTTCCATCAATATCACTAGCTCTTACAACTTGAATCTTAACATCTTCAGTTGTCGCATCCACATCTTCATCCGCACCGACATAAAAAGTTTTTGGCAACTTACCTCCAGGTGTGCTGGAATCATATTTCTTATATTTCCCAGTAGTTGTATCATAAACTAATGCCTGACCGTATTTTATAACTTCACCTTGTGCCAATGTAACCGTTTTTCTTGGAAAAAACTCATTTAGCACAATATCTTTTTTCTTATCTTCACCATAAAATTTAACTCTATTTTTCACATCCACCACTCCTTATTTAATATTATTTCTAGCTTTGTATCCCGCTATTTCATCAACTATCATTTGCTGCTGTCTTGAAACTTCGTCATCATCGCTGCTAAACTCCAGCGGCTTATGCCCACCAAAACTTGGCAAGTTTTCAAAAAGTTTAGATAAAATATCGCTCGACTTAACTGATTGATTATTGCCGTTTACAGAAAATTCAATAATGCCGTCATTATTTTCAAAAGATTGTTTAACAAATTCTTCAATACCTAATTTTTCAAGGCAGGTGTTATTTTATTGGAGTTTTTCAACATAAATTCTCTTATTTCCTGCTCCCTTGCAAACTCTTTTTTAACTTCCGCTCTAATTTCGTCTTCAGTTTTATCAGGCCCTTTATCTTTTGGAATCTCAACTTTTTTCAATTCTTCTTCAGACAAGGTTTTCAATACTTCATTGACTGCTTTTATCTTGTCTTCGCTTCCAGCTTCCAACAATTTTTTCGAAAATTCTTCAAAATTCATTCCGTCTTTCCCTCCATTATTATTATTTTTACCTTCGGCACTCCCACCGTCACTAAATTCAATTATATTATTTTGATTAATCCAATCCATCTCAAATCCTTGAGAAAACTCTCCATCAGCAAAACTTCCGCTATTGCTGACAGCAGGTTCAACTCCAACAGGAAGTGCACCAACACGAGTTATCTCCCCATTTTCAATCTCAACAGAAAGCCTGTCGACCTTACGGTTCTTAAATTCTTTTCTGTCAAAAATTTCAACATTATCAGCAACTATCTCATCGCCTTTAATATTTATATTTTTGAACTTCCCAATAACCGGAATTTCATTTCTCAATACCCCAAGTTTTGTAAACTCGCTTGTATGATAAGGGATTATATCCAGCTCTTTCTTATTATTGACAAGACTAGCCAAATGCTTATTATCCCATTTGCCCTTATTGCCGTAATCCCCAGCTTTAAATAGTACAAAAGACATCTTTTTGCTCCTTTTCTTCTTAAAAAAATTTATATAATAAAAAAATCACGACTAAATTAATAATCGTGACCTTTGTAAAATTTAATTATTTCTCTAATTCGTGAATGTCATAATTCATAAATTGGATATATGCAAGAATTTGCATTTTTAATTCCTTAAGTTTTTCAATACTTTCTTCCAATTTCTTCACTTCAGCAAAGAATACCTTTCCAGATACACATAACTCGCTCTGCATATCTTTTATTCTTCTCCAATGTCTGCTGTCCTTAATGCTCTCCATATCAGGAATGAAGTATCTCATAAGTTCTTGTTTACTTTCTTCGCTGACATTTTTAATCCTTTCAGCCACCTGCACAGCCTCATCCTTGTTCAGTATTGTCAAGCAGGACATGTATTTCTTCCCCTGATTCTCAGACTTGAACTCCCTCAAGTCATTACCTGATATTATATTTTTGTGTTCCAGTTTGCTCCCTATAGTTTCCCTGTCCTTTCCAAGAATCTCTGATAACTGAGACAATGTAATAACAATTTCTCCCCTAAATGTTAATTTCTTGGGTGCTTCAATTTGGATTACTTTTGTTTCATTTTCTTTTCTCTCATTTAATGCTTTTTCCATTCTATTGAACTCATTTATGTATGAGATTTTGAAATTGTTACGCCCCTGAATGTTGAACATGTAAAGAATAAATCCATCTTTGGTCAAGAGATATTCTTTATATTTTCTCTTTTGATTAGAAACCCTGTATTCATTAGGGAAAATCAGAAAGCCCAAATTTGGGTTCTCTGAATTTACGGGGGTTTCAAGTATATTTTCCAAATCTCTTATAACATGAGAATGCCTTTTTCCCCAACCCTTTCGCAATAACTCTACTGCTGACAACTAACCCGTAATTTTTATTTCTTTCAATTTTTACTAAATCCATAATGTTTTTCCATTAAATTTCCTCCTAAAAATATTTGTTTTTTTAAGAGAATATATAGTATAATGGTATTGGCGAATACATTATATGTATATATCCTCTTTTTCGTTACGAGAGAGGATTTTTTTATTTCGCCTTTTTTTATTATGATTTCTTTTTGTTTCTTTATTGTATCTTACCTCTATTTCATTATCTTCTCTAGTTATACCCATATCTTCAACCCATTTACTATTCAATGTTATTCTTGGGGTATATCCACCTGCACCTCCTTTTATTAAAGTTTACTTTCTTCATAATTTTTGTCTTTCATATTCCCACCTCTTCCGTACGATAATTAATAATACCATTTTCGTACGGAAATGTCAAGAACTTTTTAAAAAAAGCTGGATTTTTTTCTCCAGCTCTTTTCAAGTAATTTTTAATTTGCAAAAAGAAGCATTTTTTTCTCCTAAAAATGTTTTTGATTTTTTTAGAAGTCAATATGATATAATTCTATTGGTGAGATAGAAATATCATAAGACTTCTTTGTAAGAGGTCTTATTTTTATTTATCAAGTTCTTTTTTTAAACAAATCAATCCCTTTCAAAAATAATAGCTGTTCTTGTTATTTTAAGTTCTTCAGATAATTTTTTTCTGTTTCTGCTATCCTTGTAATTATGTGTAGATATCAGCTTATTTAAATCTCCACAAATCTGTGGAGATTGTTTCCCCATAATATTATCAATATCTCTTAGCACACTATCATGTCTTTTCCCTAATCCTTTTTGCAATAACTCTACTACTAACAACCAACCCGTAAGTTTTATTTCTTTCTACTTTTACTAAATCCATAATGTTTTTCCATTAAATCCTCCTAAAATATTTTTGATTTTTTTAAGAGAATATATAGTATAATATTATTGCTTAGATAATATTTATATATACTCTCTTGTTTCCATACAAGGGAGTTTTTACTTATTAATCTCTTCTTCTATCTTTTCAATTAACCAACTTGTTTTAGTCTTTTTCAAGTCTTCCAATTTTGCTTCTAATTTTTCAGCTAATTCTTTATTGATATTAACGCTAAATGTTTTTTTAATTTTTTTCTCCTTTCTTTAAAAATAATCTGCTCTGCTTTTTAGTCATCTTTATCACTCTCCTTGTATCTCGACACAATTATACTCTGTATCGCGATAAAAGTCAAGAACTTTTTTAAAAAAAATCACAGAATTTTTTACATCCTGTGATTTCAAGTAATTTTAATTTGCAAAAGAAGTGTTTTCCACTTTCCATTGTTCCAGCTAACAGGAACCCAAAAACCATATATACCACCAGTTATTATAGTCAATAAGACCCATTTTACCCAATTTCCAAATAAACTTTCGGGCCTACCGCTAAATTTCAGCCTTCTCCCTTCTATTACAGTATGATCAATTTGCCATCTATACGACATACATGCAACCCAAGGAAAACCTAAACCAGCGGTAATTATTGATATAAATATACTTAGAATTGAGATTCCTACTAGTTCAGATACTTCCCCATCAAAAATAAGTTTTGTTTTCCATTTCCTCCTCCTAAAAAGATTAAATTCTAAATTTATAAAGATTTTATAACATTAAAATTATATCCTACTTTTTGGATGAAATGCAAAAGTCTTATAAAAAAATAATTTTTTTATTAACAAGATAATCATTAATAATTTTTTTCAAATCCTCTTTATTTTTATCACTGATACCACTAAACTGCCGCTTAGGAATAGTTACCGATTTGGCAAAGTAATCAGTACCGCCGACTTTAAAATGTAGAACTTTAGCATTCTTAGGCGTTATAGTTCCACCTCTGTCGTGAATCCCTGCATAAACTAAATTACTGAATATTGAAATACTGTTTCCCTTTATCGTAGCTGTCCCCAAAGAGCCTTTAAGCATTCCTGTATCATTAAGCGGTTTCCCTTTTCTAATTTTCAAAGAGGCCCACGCATTTCCCTGATAATCAGTTCCGCTGTCAAACCTTTTTCGCATTTCATTTTCCATATAAAACGCTAACTCGTCAAACATTTCTTCCTTACTGACGCTTCCAAGTCTTTCCTTAAAACTGGAACCTACACTATCGAGATTGGTTGTTATAGTAATTCTCATAAGATATCCTTTCACATAAAAAATCACAGCTAAATTAATAACTGTGACTAGTTTTCAGTAGCTATTCGTACCCGTATTCTTTTTCTTCTTCCGCTGTTAAAAAACCGTCATTAGCCGAATCGAATGCCTCAGAAATTATTGCTTTTATTCTTTCTTTTGGTGTCATTTTCGCAAATCTTGCATTTCTCTCTTCTTGAGTTTCTCCAGGTTCAAACATGTCATCAGAAACACCTTCTTCAAATATTTTTAGAGCTTCGGTTAATGATTTTTTTCCTTCCATTCTTTCCACAACCTTTCTATAAACTTCCCTACTTCATTCGCTATTTCTCGTGGTTTCGGATTATTGTTGTATTCGCTCCATACTTCCGCAACAAATTCTTCTCTCTTTGTTAGAGCATACCTTGATAAACCTTCTTTTATTTCTTCCTTATGCCATTTAAAGAAATCTTTTACATTTTGTTTGTCAGAAATATTCAACAATTTGTCAATTTGATGCCCAAATTCATGATCAAAAATAGATTTCATTGTATCACAGCCAACAGGTTTCCATCCGTTAGCAACTTGTCTTTTTCTTTCAGCAATCACATTATCATAATTGCTATAGTAATTTGAGTTCAATGATATTCCAGCATATTTGTTTATTATTTCTATAATTTCGTTTTCAGCCGGATCATCCCCAAACTTAACACCATACAAGGCTTCCGCTGTTCGATTATTCTTAATTTTCAAGCTACCTAAAATATCGTTTATCATATCTTTCGCCAATCTATTGTTCTTAGCATAATTTCTCAATTCTGCTTCCAATAATTCATTTCTCTTCTGTATACTTCCGACAAACTTAATCTGTTCCGCAACTTCAGGATATTTACTCTTCATAGCCGCAAGTCCACGATTCCACTCATTAGCACAACGTACATCAATACCAGTATAATCCGCTTTCACTTTCAATACTTTTTCAGCATAGCTATTCGCTTCTTTAACTGTCTTTATCGAGTCAATTATACTACTATCGCCATCTTTTTTCAATGGTTTGGCAACTACAAAATCAGGAATGTCAAACTTATCAGCAAATGCTTCCACCTTTTGCCTATAACTATTCTCAAGTGTTTCTATATAGCCAACATCGCCTATATTATCCGCAAAACTTCCCACATCCAAGCCAATGTCATCACCGCTTACAACTTCACTCGGATCTACTTCATCTTCAGTTAAGGATACGGTATAACATCTGCAATTAAATCCATTTGGCGGAAAGTATTTGTCAGCTTCAGGCGTTCCCACTTTAAATATTTTCCCGTCAAGTTCCTTTGTGTGCTGCTGTTCTCTTCCATCTAAGATACCGCAGTAGCGATAATATGGATAACGCTCTTTGTACTTGTCAACCTTCAAATGAATACCAGCGTTGTAGGCATGATTCATATTTGTTCTGAATACGGTTTTTAAATATCCCTCATTTAGCTTTAATCCGCTCTCTGACAGTATTTTATCAACATCTTTTTTCCAGTCTTTAAATGTTCCGCCATTCTCGAGTGTATTCGACATCTGCTTAAATATTTTTTCTGTCACATTGACATCCGTGACCTTCTTTATCCAAAAATACTTTTGCCTTGAATAATCCATTTCTTTTTCCACATCAGTGTATAAGGCGGGATGTTTTTTCAGAAAATTATCAAGTGCGGCATTCTTTGTCTTGGTTCTAGTATTTGCAAATTCTGTTACTCCGTTATCGACCATAGCGGCATTGTCAAATCCCTGCAAAGTCGACATCAGCATTAAATCTTCCAGTATATTTTCATAGTTAAAGTTCAAGTCATAGAAATCTGAAATATCTTTAGCTTTTTCTATCTTTTCTCGTACAGCTTTCAATACATCCTTCTGCCATCTTTTAAAATTATTTTCAACAAATCTGTCAAATCTAGCCTGATTCCTTTCAATTAATTTTCGTTTCTCATTTATTTTATTGATGTTCAGTTTTTTTTTACCTTTGGCGAACTCACTTACTTCAGCCTTCTCTACTTCCACCAAGTCAATCACATCCACGCCCAGCATTTCTGCTATCTTATCTTTAGTGAAGGCATATCCGCTCTCCATAATTTTAACTATCGAGTTCACTTTCTCAGTCATAGTTTTCGCTTTCTTATCTTCCAGCTCCAATGTTTCTTTTTCGTCAATCTCTTCGACAAACTTAAAATAAAACTTGCTGGGGTCGTACCCATACAAGACAGAATCCAGCTCAATAAGTTTTTGAATCCAGTCCCTAATCTTTTTGACTTTAGATTCTATCTTATAATTTTGCTGTTCCTTATGAACTTCACCCAAGGCCCTGTTACCGCTATTTCCATCCACTCCAACTACTAATGTACTTCCAAGCAAATATCTTTGCACTGCTTTTGACTTCTCGCTCAACAATTCCTGATAGATTTCAGGTTTCAAATCATCTAATTTAATAAATTTTATGAAGTCATCAAGTGATTTCTCCCCAGCACTCGGTACTGCCAGCACATCTTTACCTTTAGCATTTTTTAAATCTTTAGCCTGTGCTTCTACATCTTTTTGCCTAGCTTTAATAACTTCTGGCGGATCTGTTTCAACAGCAGGTTCATAAGCGAATACCGTTATAATGTCCCCATATTTTTCTATAATCGCATTTAACTTACTCTCCAAATGCTCTTTAGCCTTGAATACTGGAACAAGCGGCAACAAATCTGAACTTCCCTGCAAATTATCCAGTCTTTCTTCATTAACGCAAACTAAAAAACGGTTGGGTTCTTTCGCAATAACAATCTCACTATCACGAGTTTTAATCATCCAACCGTTATCCTTGTTATATTTTATATATTTATTCGGCAACAGTACCAAATCATCAATCACTGTTCCACCTGTATCATCTTTGCCATAAATAATCTCAAATATAGATTTCTTATATATTTCCGATCTCAGCACATTTTCCAAAAGTTTAACCATATTAAAATTATTAAATCTTTCTTGAATGTTTTCAGCTGTCTCAAAATACTCAGGCACATCCGTCTCAATTTTCCACTCTTTCGATGTCACACTTTGTGTCATAAGCTGTATCGCCTGTGCCACATCGACATCAGCCAACATCTTCTGCAATGTATCATCATCAATATCTCCGCTATAGGAAACCGAACCAAGCGATATTATTTCTTTTACCAAAGCACTTACTACATTTTCCCTGATACTCACATTTCCTCCTTTCTACACGCTTATAAATTTTCTAATATATCTTTTTGAATTTTGAATCAAATCATTTATAACAATACCCGCATAACTGCACACATCAACAGCGTCATCATGCAAAGCATTTGGAAATTTCAAAAGTTCCTCTTCAAGCTCAAAAAGTTTATCCAAATTTTTATTGAAATAAACTTTCCCATTTTCAAACATAACGGATATGTTCAAGGCCCTTGTCATTTTATCTGTATCGGCTTTCAACTCCTTTAAGGGCATTCCCTCTCTGTTCGCTTGCTGAATTATCCCAATACCACTACTTTTGCTTTCTATGGCTTGAAATCTCAATTTATATCTATTCCTAAATTCCTTAATCACATTCCATTGGTCAGGAACTTCTAATCTTTCAAGCATTAAGTCAATTAAATACAAGTTCCATTCCCTATCACACATAAAAGTGGCAATTGCCGTATAATCACTATTCTTTCGAGTACTCATAGCGGTATCTATTGTTTGAAAATAGAAGCAATCTTTCACATTTACATTTTTATCAGCAGTTTTGATGAAGTCATTATCAATATCGAAATATTTAAAGTACTGCCGTTTAAAAAGTCCGCCGTCTTCAATTTGGGGCCTCTGCTGATAAAGTGCCGCAAATTCACGGCTACCTATCGCCTTTTTAATATTTAAGTTCTTTCAATCCGTACCGTTCTTCCCATAATGCTTCTCCAACATTTCTTCCTAAAATATCATTTTCTCCGGCAATCGCTGGAAGCACAATACTCTCAAAAACTTCTCCAGTACCGCTTTCCGTCTCTTTAGAAATTCTACCGACCAAGTCATCCTCATGCCACCTGGTTTGAATAATTATAATCCCGCCACCAGGTGCCAATCTTGTCCGAATAGTTGACTGATACCAGGCCCAGACCTTGTCTCTTTGAAGTTTACTGTTAGCGTCTTCTCTATTCTTAAACGGATCATCAATAATCGCAATATGCGCCCCCTTACCTGTTGCACTTCCTCCAACACCTGTACTCACAACAGCACCACGATGTTCTGAAATTCCCCAGTTATCACCGGCACTCTTATCCCTGTCAATGATATTATTAAAAATCCCAGTCCCATTTCTACTGTGTTCCCTATAAGTATCTCTTGCTATTTTCCCAAAATCTCTAGCCAAATCCATTGAATAACTCGCAATTATAATCTCATAGTCAGGATTATTCCCAATTATCCAAGCAGGAAATTTCTTCGTCATAGTTTCCGATTTAGAATGTCGTGGCGGCATACAAATATAAAGTCTTGGACTTTTACCAGCTTTCACATCTTCCAAAAACTGCTGGGCCTTATCAGTCAAAAACTGTATATGCCTAGAATTTTTATATCTTCCATTCCCATCAAAAATAAGAAAATCTAGCAAATTCCGTCGTGAAAGCTCCTTAATTGCTTCCAGCCGTATCATTTCCATCTTATCCACCCTTACCACCAGCTAACGCTCTTAGCTCTTCGATAGTAAGTCCAGAAAAAGGATTGGTATTTAATTGTCCTGACAGCTGCATTTTCTCAATATATTCACCATCCATTTTATTCAAAATATCCAAAGCCTTTAGCCTGTCCTGTATTTTCTCTTTTCCATTTTTAATAACTTCTGTCAAAAATTCTCTTCTTTCAATAGCAGTCATTATCCTACTAGTTTTAGTTTTTTCTCGTAATTCTTTTATATATCCCACTAATGTCGTATTTCGTAGTAATTTAGGTGTATTCTGTCTTGCATATTTTTTTCTTTATATCCAGCTTTTTATTGCGGATTCAGTAGCATTTCCACTAGCTACATAATATTCACAAAAAAAGCCTTCTGCCTTGCATTTAATTTCAATGCTACCGCCTCCTCTTTTTTTCGTTAAAATAGTAATAAAAAAAGACTACCTGTTTTTCTCAGATAGCCTCCACAATAAATAAATTATATATTTAGAGTAAGAACTGGAATAAAAACTATTTCTCCAAATGCTCATTAAAATTACATTCTAACATATTATACCATAAAAAAAGGTATAGTCAAGGTACTAAAAAGGTAGTCAAAAGGTAATTTTAGTCAAGTAAAACTTCCGGAAAAGAGTAAATACTGTATTCCTTCAACCAATCTTGTCCTATTTTTTTACCTATAGTTTTCTCAGTTACCCCTATTTCTTCCGATATTTCTTCTATAGTAAAATTTTTAAAATATCTCAATTCGATAATTTTAAAATATTTATCTCTTTCAAAAATATTTCAAGGCGTCTTCCACCCTAAAAAAATTCTTTTTTTCCAGTTTTCTATTTTCTCCTCCAAATACTCGATTCGACTTAATTCCTTTTCAGGGATCCCTTCAATTTTAATAACCCCACCTTTTATATTTTCAGAAAAAAACAGGTTTTGATTTTTATTGCTCTTAACCCTTTTTCTTTTTATTTGTGTTATTTCATCCTCATTTCTTTTTTTAAATTAATTTTATAAAGTGGATAAGACCTAAGCATTGCCTCTGTCTCCGTGTATTTATCCCTGATTTTCTTTTTTTCCATCTTTTTCAAATATTTTTATCCGCAATTTTTTTCTATATCTTTTTCATTCATATATTTTTTTATTCTCTCTTCCCACTAAATTTCTAGTACATTTTTAATAAACATTCTATTAAACATCTCTTTTCTTGATTTCTCAAATAGCATTAACAAAGTTTCATCTGAAAAAAATTTTTTTATAATTAAAATTAAATCCATACACTTCTATTCTTTTATGCACATTCAATCTCTGCCTCATATCAACTTCCCATTTTAGCCATTTCTCTAATTCTTTTTTACTCTTCTTTCTAACTATTACACCATTTCCATTTTCACTGTAAATAATCACTTGTTTCAATCTTGTCTTCTCCTTCAATAATTTCTTTTAACTTCGGTTCTTCAAACAGTTCACTTTTAGCAATCTTACCTTTTTTAGCTCCTTTCGTGTAATAAACCGGTTGGCCATTCTTATCTAATTTCGTCATATTAGAACGATGAACTTCTTTAAATGCTGTAAGAAATATTCCATTAAAATTATTTTTTTCAATTTTATTTAAAATCCCAATCAATTCAGGATCCATCGTATTAAAATATAAGACCCTTGCAACAAGGTCGACATTTCCTTTACATTGCTCTAATAATGTTCCTATATACACATAAGCCATATCCACAACTGCATCTAGTTTCCCCACCGTATCATTTTCTATCTCTGCTTTCATGTACTCCGTTTTCTCTTCCATAAGCAATAAATCTCTTAAGTGCTTTCTTTCCTCTGTCATATCCTTATTTAAAAAAATTCTTCCTGCTTGAAGGCCAAATAAAAATTCCTTGACCATTTTAGCCATCATTTCCCATTGTTCCATCTATTTCTC
>BNJU01001715.1_pt1 | contig 48573 bp, 56 predicted proteins | sample 8539281 | NCBI WGS metagenome assembly BNJU01 (sample SAMD00202456, study PRJDB9452) | human saliva metagenome | isolation source: human saliva | place: Japan | reverse complement strand
TACTTGGCTGTTTGAGCTTCGAGGTAATAGACCATCACGTGCTAAGAAAAACTGTAAACCACATTCCGAGAAAGGCGTAGGTGTAGAGCCATGCAGTTATCAGTTAGAATGGCTGCAATCAGAGCATAGTTGACTGCCCATTAGTTGATACTACACTTATTAAAGGCCTGCATCATCCCACATTAATTTAGCTATAGTAGTTAATCCAGTCAATACTTCTTATTTACTGACATGAGAATAGTGACAGTTGTCAGAAAGCTATTCCGGGAATATTTTTTTGCACGGACTTCGGAATTTCATCATTGCCATGGAAATAGACTCAAAACCAGAAAACCAAAAGAACATCAAAGAGCTCCTACCCATAATCTGATACTTCCTCCATAAAAGGCTGACCAAAGGCCAAAGGCAAATTCGACCGTTTCAGGCTTGATGTGCAAATGCACCAACTAGGATAAATATTAAGAGCTAGGAATTTTCAAGACCACTGAAGCGAATTAAAGCGTAAGGCTGCATAGGTTATAAAACCAATCCGTTACCAAGGTAGAGAGTACTAAAACCGGCAGAAGATCATTCTGGGTTCCCTGTTTAGGTTAAAGGGTTCATTCAAGGGCTTGGGAAGCATGGGAATACATAATTACAGGCAATCCATAAAGTAAGCTGCCCCAACGGACACACCTGAAACACACAATCATGGTTATGATAGTCAACCAATAACAATCCCATTTGAATTCTCCTAAAATAGCATAGAGGTAACTATAGCTGCACCAGTTGCAGGCACGAAATAGAGTTCTGCGAAAGAGGGCTGATGAGAAACACACAGAATGAAAGTCACAATGAAATCACTAGTGATGGACCAGCTAGGAGTAACAACTGCTGTTCACTGTAATGGTGAAATCCATCACCATGGCACCAATCCCTAGAAGTCAAGTCCCTGATTTTCCAAATGGCGACCATCTCTGTCTGTCTCAGACTAACATGGTTCTAAAAATATACATACCACTTCATCTCCTAAAATACTGGTGTTTCTGCTACCATATAAAAATATTTTTTGTAGATATTTATTAAGTTCTTTTGAAAAATTCTGAACAGGAAAACTTCCTGTTCAGATTTTACATATTCTTACCAACTGAACCTTCATTTGCAGCTAATCACTGCAAGCGATTCAGCTCAACTTACGTATTCATTGGAAGTTCTTTTTGTGAAAATCACAAATCCCGCATGTTATCTCAGTTGCCTCAAGGATTCTGACAAGCCGGCTCAAAGGTGGCGAGTTGTTCTTCAAATCACCAGATACCTTGGCTTCATTAACTTCCCAAAACCCAACTTGCAGTTATGGTTACATTAAATGGAATGAGTATCTGACGCTGGCCAAGTCATCCATGATAATGGTGTCACACTCCAATGTGGGAAACAGATTTCTTAGAGTTTTTATTAAAAGTTACTTGTCACGATAGTCTACCGCCACCGCCTTTGTGATGGTTAGACACGATAGACGAGCTGCTGGTATGTGAGCATTGTGGATCATCACGCACCATATCTTGGTGACTTCGCCCTGCGTTACTTGGCAAATCAAGCAGCATTTGCCTCCTTCTCCATCTAGGTAAACAGATGGGTATTTCCTCGAAATCGTTTTGGCGCAATTCCATCGATCCACTCAACAGTGCATCTTTTCAAAGCTTTGGCACGTTTGGTTACCAAGTTATATGGTTGTAGACCAGTTTTGGATAGTCGCCTGCGCATATAGCTCCGTCTAAGGCAAAAGATTTCTGATAGCAGCGTACCAGCTATTCCGCCCGATCGTTAATTGCCTTGCACATCCTTCTGCATACTTGACCTTGCTCCTTCATCAGCGATAAATTAAGGTACGTTCCGGCTGACCAAGTATTTCATTGTTGATACGGAAGTATGTTTGAGAATGGAATATCTACGCCGGCTCCCAGCGCTGGTACGTAGATAAAGTTCACAGACCATACTGCTGGGTTAAAGGCTGCCAACGGCCTCCAGTCAGGTACAAAGCTTAGCGAAGTATTGTTTAAACAAATCTGGAGGTATTCGCCGAGGGGCAGAATCTGTATCTGCCAAAGATAAAATTTCTAACTTCTCAAACTCTTCGCTTCATGTTGCTGGTACACCACTTCTGATTCATGCTGGGCAAGCCCCTGCTGAATAACATTCAACATGGAATTCCGATACATTCAAAGGTTTCTTTGATCTTTTCAGCATTTTATCATCCAAAAGGCAGGCCGGGTTTATCAATTTTAGTAAGCCGATCAAGTCATCAAAAGTCAATCTCTGACCAAGTCTGCTCCCAAGTCTGCATGGGCATTTTTGGGGTTTCATGGACTGGGCAAGATTTCTTTTATCCACTCTGGTTTCACCCTTGGCGGCAAGATAATTCACGAATAACACCTTCGATGAGTCACTTTCTATAACTCGATAGGACCAGGCTCCATCATCATAGAGCAAATTTATATTCACCAGATCAGTGGTTTGGTTCTACTCTTTCTTCAGCCTGTATCACTCTTTTCATTCTTCTGTTTCCTATTGGTTATAAGACAAAATGTATCTTGCTCGTTATCTTGATTCTCAATTGTCTTCTTAAGAGCGTTTCCAAGTAGGGTTGCACACTTGATTCGTTGAGGGTTGGCAACACCCAACAGAAAGCAGCGTCTCCCAAGACCTATATCTTGTCTGTCATCTTTGTCCTTAAGACCATTTCTGGAAAGAATAGTCATGAGTTCAAATTTCTTGTTTGGTTTTCCTAAAAGAGCAGGCATCTGTCATCATACTGGCAGGCAGTTGAGATGGTACATCCTGGATTTAGAAAGCAATATCTTAGGCGATTTTCTGCATCAAACTTCGGCAGGTAGGTTGATAACATCTACCACACAGGTTTGGATTAACAGACTAGTTTGTTCAGCGTCTAGCTTCCTTGGTGAGTGTGGATTTTTCGAAGATGGGTCACTACCACTGCCATATAAAGGCTATCTAGTTTAGAATTACCGTTAGAAAACTCCTTTTGTCTTTTAGCCAGGCATCATTATTGTCATAATCATCCTTGGTATTATATAGATATAAAAACTTGCACGAGCTACAATGCTGGAACTTCCAAGATACACAGAGCAAGGTTGGGCACGATGATATGTCACTGAACTGCTACTCCTTCATAATCCAGAGCCAAATGCTCAAGATCAATGAGGATGAAGATCTAAGTTAAAACGGTAACACCTGAACGTTTAGACCGATCCTACAAAGAACCGCAAGCCGTCAAGCCCTTCGTTGCCTGCAATTTGGATAGACGTAGGCTACTCAATTCCTGTTCATGAGCTTTCAATATCCCTTTTCAATCACTCAAGATAATCACTGCAGCCTTAAGCCCCGATTACGCAACTGTGTTAGGAGTTCCAGCCTCTCAATTTCCAAAGGCAATTCCTTCCAGCTAGCAGCTGCTCATAGACGAAATCAATCATTTCACCGCCAGAAGAAATTCTGGTAGCACATTTTTCCAGATACTTTTCTTTACCATAAGAACACCATTACCAGTGGACAGCCATCTCTTGTGACCTAGAAAGGCAAAGAAGTCCCACATCAGTGCACATCAATATTCATATATGAGGTACGTCGTTGAGCTTCCGCCACCGCCATGTGCTCCAGCAGTGGAGCCATTTTAGAGTGATTTCTTTGTGGATTAAAGCCGCTCCAGAACATTTGAAACCTTGAGCCAGCGAGACGAACAACGCTTGTCTGTCAATTTGGCCCGCAAAATCATCATGTCCAGGCTCATCCTTAGATGAGCGCCATTAAGCTCATCCCGGTTTTGCGACGGACCTCCTGCCAGAATGATGTTGGAATGGTGTTCCATGACGGGAAATCAAGACCTGGTCTCCCCTCAGTCAAAGATTTCTTCAGCATAACGTGCTACAGTTAAGACTGGTTATGTACCTCTGGTAAAGTACTTGCTTGTAGATCACCATTGTTAAACTTACAGATGGTTTCACGAAGCTCCTCATGAGCTGCCAACATTCTGCCAAAATTATGGACACCCGATGAACTTGTTGGCGTATCCTTCTCATAGTAGCGGTTAGCGGTTTCAAAAGGAACTTACTAGTGGTTTTTTGTATCGTCATGGCGGCCAGCCAGATGGACAGAGGTTCATCGTTGGCAATCTGGTCCATCCGGAAATCCTTACGAATTGCTTCATCTAACATCAGTTTTCCCCTTAGCGTTGCAGCAATTTTCTTCGAAACAGTTGCAATCATTTCATCGCGCGACTTCCTTGGCTGGAGTCCTCAGAAGTTACGGAACCAAAGGCCACATACAACCAAGCGTTCTGTGTGCTTTGTCAAACCACGGCTCATAAGGTAGTGCATGTCTTCTTTGGATCCACACAGCCGATAGAAACCGTGACCTGCAGTAACATCATTTTCATCAATCAAAAAATTGGGTTGGCATCTAGACGTGGCGGTCTGAAGCATAAGGAACTCAGCTTTCTTGTTGCATCTATCCCTGCTTTGCCAGTGATGTATTGTACCGTTGAAAATTAAAGATTGCTTTTCAGAGCCCATGTTGCAGGATATTTCCGATAGAGTTACAGCCATGGTTAGTTACAGCATATCAATTCATACCTGACGCCCTTGACTGCCACTTTAAAAGTCTCTGCATGGCTGCTTCAAACAAGTCACTATCAAAGTCCATGGCAACATTTCGCTTCATTCACTGAGTTGCAGTCAATGCACTTCATCGTTGCCTAGTTTACCGACCCCAGCTAATGTAGTGATCACACATTTTTCCCGCCTGGGCGGTCGATAGCTGTAAATTTCACTTGAGCACCAGAACAGGCGATGGCTTTGACTGTAATATTGGCAGTTGCTTTAGCTTACTTCACCACGGATTCCAAACGTTCAAGGTAGCGAGTTTTCTGTTTCTTACCAGCAATAATCAGAATATACTTGATGACGGTACCTCATATCCTTGTCTTGGTAGAAAATTCCTTCGATTGATATATATAATCTCAACATTATCAGGAATACTAGAAACGGCACCACTATTAAATATGTGCTGTATGAAGCTGGCACTCATCATCGTATTTATTGGACGTATAAAGAGATTACGGTTCTAGATTTCTTTAAAGCTGGGTGATCTGCCAAAGCAAAGCACCCTATTCAGCTAACCTCTACTTCAAATTTGTTTCAAAAACAGTTTAGGTTTCTCACTTGAACAATTTCAAGTGATTATCAGAGCTGTAAAATCTAGAACTGTTGCTTTGGTTCACTTTCTCTAATCGTTCATCTTAGATTCCAACGGTGAAATTCCACACATCAATGACTGGTAATTCCAAACTCAATCTTATCAAAAGCCTGTACTGTGACGGAGGTCGGACAACCAGCTTGGTTCGACATGCATTTCAGAGAAGTTTAATAGTTTTCTGATAGTGCTACTTCTCCTACAAAAGATGCAGAAATTACAATTTCTTCCACCTGTAGTCGTGCCAAAGTTCTTCAGCTAGTTTTAGCGGTATCCTTCACGTTTCGCAAACGCACACTTGCCAATTCTGGACCTCCAGAAAGGACAACGACGTCCATCCTCCGCATCATGCCTGCCACGTCTGGTGTGAGTGTGGTTTCAGAAAGACGTTGAGCCGGTAGTGATGATCAGCATAGCACCAGCACTACACCGCACCGCGCGCATTGCGCCTCGAGTGCAACTTTAAGAAGGGCGTCAATGTCAAGACCTGGAAGTCCGTCTCATCGAGAACTAGAATGTGGTTCCCAACATCAAGGTTGAGAGATTTCCATTGCACGTTTTCTCTCGCCACCAGAGAAACCTTCGTTGGTGTGCTCAGCCATTTCTTCTAACTTTCATATTTCGCAGTCGTTTTCTCGACTGGTTTGGTAGTAAACTCACGGGCTCGGGAAATCTTCTCATCATCTTCTTTACTGAGCATTCATGGCTGCACGAAGAGAGCCTCCCAGCATTGGTAATTCCTGGAGTTTTCTGATGCGTGCTGCATGGCAGGAAAGATTCCATACGCGCGCGTTCGTCCGCTCAGTTCAGGATCTTTGCATCATCGACAAGACTGCACCTGGTAGCTTCGTGGTTCAGGATTCCCCATGATAGCGGCGAGAAAAGAGTTGGTTTACCAGTACCATGTGGTCCCATGATAGCTGCGAGTTTCTCCTGTTTTCGGAGAGTCAGATTGACTCCTTTCAAAATTTCTTTTTCCTTCAGTCTCAACAGTGAAGATCTGATCCTCTAATACTGACATGATAATCGTTCAACTTTCTCTTTTCGAGCATTTTGCTCAATGCTTTTAGGAATAGCTTACAGTCCTAAAAATGGGACAAAGGTCAATGGTATGCTCTACTAATGTAACAGCCTAAAAGGCTTTGATTTTGTCTAGAGCTGAGGCTAATCAACCACCCTAGGTTTAAGTGTTGATCAATGGCATCTACAGTTTTTCCCATCACATCAGCAATCTAAAATTGTCGAGAAAATGAGAATAGCCCAAAAGGCTGCCATAGCAATGACGACCAGTCATCAGATTCATTAGAAAATAGCGGTCTCAACAGCCGTGGATCATGCCTATTATGATAAATGTTGTCTATTCATGAGATTGATGCTTACCATGAGAAATCCGCTTTTGGTCTTTCTTCTGACCATGACTGATCAGCCCAGAATTCGAATCCTTCTGGAATCAGGCTCTCTTCTTCCAACCTCTTGCTCGACGCAGAAGACTTGTTTTAGCTGAAAATGCTGCTCAGACGCTTTCCATTCCTCTGAAAATAGCCAGAGCTGGTGACAGGTGAAAATCCAGCAGCTAAGAATATAGGCCATGACATAGTGACTGAGATTGTCCTTTTCCTTGGTTTTGCTCAGCGACGAGAATTAGACTCAGGCTAAAAATGGCGTGAGTGTTCATTGTGCCTGCGGTTGAGGAACTACGAGAAGAGCTTTGTCCCAGGTCCAGCTAACCACTTGATCACTTCTCCCCAGCTGCATTCTGGAGGCAAGAATCAAGTTTTGTCGCGCTAAATCAGGATTTTCGACAGCTTCTTTTGCAGGAATAGACGAGACTTTGTACGATCTACTCGATGAGACAGTCTTAGACGTGGCTGCAGACGACTGAAAGAACTGGCGCAGCTTGTTTGAAGGCTGTGCACATTGGCAAAGTTCTTGTTTGGGACAGGCGACACCTGTCTCAGTGCGAAATTTCGCACCTTTCGCGGCTACCTGGCAAACTAGCTCGGGCTTAATCTCAGCCTAAACGAGAATGGTACATCTATCCTCATGCGTAAATCTTGGGTTGCCAGGCCTGGCCAACATATCTGCTGAAAGCTCACAGTCGCTGGGTAGATCCTTTCACAGAGACTTTCACAGGAAGAGAGCTAGATTGTCCCATAAAACTGAACTACAGTGTAGTAGTCTTTCGCCTTTTCTCCCAGAACAACCCAGTGAGATCACATAAATACATGAGAGATCACGTCCCCAGGGAAACGAGTCATACTCTTGTCATTTTCAAACAAGAATTCAAAGAATCAAGCGCTACTGGAACATCCTGCTGGAGACCAGAGCAGCTACGCATCATCAAGTGCTGCTGAGAAACTAATGGTGCATAGTCTCATCCTCAGGGCTGGCGGTCGTGAGCCTCTCATTCCTTGCGTCAGAAGCTCCAAAGAGCTTGATCCAGAAATAGACGAGAGCATCCCTCATCCACCTTCAGCCCGTCTAGCTGATAATTTCCACAGCCTCTGGTTTCCAGGCGATGACTGCTTTTCTAAAATACGATGAATATGTTCCTTGATCCTCTTTTGCGTTCTAATCGATTTTAGAAAACTCAAAAGGCAGTTGGACACGCTGATCAAAATGGTTGCTGGAGTCTGCCCATGTACAGTCGTGGTCCTTGAAGATAAAGAACCAACATTCTGGTTGAACCTTCAAAAGTCTTTCAAAAGCGCATTACTTTCCTGTGGAGCAGCATGGGAGCCTCGTCGATAAATATGGAGCTTATATAGCGTATGCCAAACTACGTGCGCCGTGGATTTATCACAGTTTCATGGTTCATCAACTCCACGTGGCCCGAAAGCCGCATCCATTTCAATAACATCTTCTAAACTACCTTCTGTCACTGCCACTGACGAGATGCAGCAGTGAGTGCATAGATTTCTCCATCCATGGTTTTGGACAGTTTCATGGCCTTGGCAAAATCTCTTAGCTACGCTGGTTTTTCCCAGTCCCACGAGGACCCTGAAAAAGATAAAGCGTGAGCTAATCTTTTCCTCCTCGCTCAACCCGCTTGTAGGAGTTTTTATACTACAACTTCTCTTGGAAACGCCAGTTTGGCCAGAAAAGTCGGCTTCTACCTTTTCGATAAAGTCCTTGATGCATTTAGGCTTTCTCCGCCAAACATCTCGTAGATCCATTCTATGTCTTCTCAGCTTATAATAACGACCAGTGCTTCCAAGTAATCATGATCCGCGAGCATTTATAATCGTCGATAGAGTGAAGAATCCAGGTCTAAGACGCTAGCGATTGAGCCAATTTCATGAGCATGGAACCACTGTGATTTCACTCTTGGCCATGCTATCACATGAAAATGCGTGGTTTGGATGGAGTGCTCGTCCTACTAAAAGCGGTCTCTTGAAACTCAGCAGCTACTCACGCCTTTTCCAAGCGGAATGCCGAGTGCAGAAACGCACCACTAGCCTGAGGCCCTAAACCAACTCCTTTCCATCCGACAGGCCAAGTCACTGCAAGCGTGCAGTGTGCAGAAGCGAGATTTTGGGAGGCACCTAACATTAGAAGAAAGATTGAGCAGGGACTTGGTTATCTCACCTTCAAGTAAAGAAGTTTCTCGTTTAACAATTGATATTGTGATTGTTTTTCTAGATCTAACATAGAACAACCATATCCATGGAGGAAAGAGACAAAGATCCTTGTTTTAGGCAAAGGATTTTGCCAGCGGTATCAGTGATCAGAAAGTTCGTATCCTGAGGCCAGTCGTGTGAGGAATCCTGTTTTGTGTTTCTGGGAGGTTCAAGAAATCACGTTTTCCGACACGTTTTGGACTGACTTGTGGACCCAGGCAGCGCGTTTTACCTGCTCCACTGTCCCTTCTTCTCGCTGGGCGTATCTTCAAAACTTTGATAGAAGTGATATCGTTCTGCGTCAGCGGTAACACTCAAGGACTACAACCGGTAGCTTCTTATTACAACAATGGAAGCTTCTTTGGACTTTTCCACGTACGTTTTGCTGTGAAATTTGGCCCGATACGTGAACAAGTCCATCGATACTGTAGTACTTCAGCAAATGCACCGAAAATCAGTCAAACGTTCGCTTCATTCCTTCTACCATCACCTGCTAGCCAGTTTTGCTCAGCAGCCACATCCCACCGAAAATTACGTGTTGTTGCTTTAAGTGAGAAGTGACCGCGATCACTGCTTCTTCACGTTAAGATCAAGGATCTTCACTTTCGATTTTCTTCACCCAGCAGTTTTACGGCTGGTTTAGGTGATCACGTTACGTTCATGCCGACTAATTCGAGTCAAAGTAGACCAATCCGTCTACCACCAAAGGTCGGTGAAGCTTGCAAAACTTGTGGTACGACGCAACTGCGGTTACGACATCACCACGCGTTGCGAGATAAGCTTCGCTACTGACCGCTGCTGAGTAGCTGCTGCAACAACTTCACGACGTGAAAGGACTGAGCTGTTTTTCTTTTGGGATCAACTTCTTCTGATGGTTTAGCATCAGGGTGCTTGACCTGCCTGACGCTCGAGTGTTACAGCGAGACGAGTATCCAACATTGAAGCTGGGATGAAATCCACGAACACACTTCAGCGGACTACTGAGAGTCACAGCCACAACTTGGCTGCGAGTTCCATGGCAGTAATCAACCTTCTTCTTGCGTCCTACGAGTTTGTCCCATGCTTTTGAGCTTCAGGCGTTTTTAGATACAAGGTATGCTAACTTTGTATCAGTATCTTTTTACCAACTGCGCCGACGAGTACAGACATCCAATACTTCTCACTACTCGCTCACGAGTCATGATATCACTGTCACATCTGCCGATCGTTTGTCAATTCGCGAAGAGGTCAAAGGCACACCTTCAACACGTCCTGAGATTGCAGCGTTGGCTAGAGTCGCATCAGCTGTCAGTGCACTCAGCACTAACAGCATCACGCGAACTCAACAGCTGACGCTGGCTCGCCAAATCTTCAAATTCGTTCATCTATCACTCCAACAATCAAGTCTTTTGCAAAACTTGACGCCTAATTTTACCACTAAAGCACACGCAAGAACATATTCAATGACTGTTTCACGTCTTTCGATATAAAAATAAAATACACCCTAGAGATATTTTTCTTTTCTATCTTGAATTTTAGTACCTAAGAACTGGGGTGGCTGGATTCGAACCAACGCATAGAGAGTCAAAAGTCGCCTGCTGCCTGGCACGGCTATGCAATGATGGGGATGGAGAGAGAGGTTTCCAGAACGCTTGAAAGGAGCGCAGTTTACAGTCCGCGCGCGTTTGAGCCTCTTCGCTCATCTCTCCAATGCTAGCGAAAACAACTATATCATGGGCGAAATTTTCACACAAGCGTTATTTTGTTAAATTATAGTTTCAATCGAAAAATTTTCCACAGCTCTCGAGTACTAAAACTACGACCTTCCATTTCTTTATGATGGCTTAAAATTGGCTGTCCTAATTCAACCAATTTCGTAATAACCTACTCGATTGTCAAACCTGATAGCCATAACTGTCTTATCTTTCAACAGTCACTTTTGCATCAGTTAATTCGTTGGATTCAATTTTTCTTATCTTTTACTCATACATGCCTCTTTTCACTTTTTCTATTTAGCACAAGAAAATGCTCAAGAAACTATGAGAGCTCCATTTCCAGCCATTACAACTGCTGCGAGTTCTTCTTTTCACTTCATGTCTCTTTGTTTCAAAGTCAACTACGACAATCCATCCCTCTGGTGCTTCACCATCACCCAGGTGGACTACCAGTCCATTTCATCATAGAGTTTACGATGTAACTGGGACCTACGCTCCTGTTTACACTGTAGAAAACATGGAAATCATCGCCATGTTGGACCACACCTCCAATTGGAGAAATAACTTTGCTGCTGTACCGCAGGCTGCCTCTACAAAACAGTCAAATTATCTGATTGGACATCGCCTTCAATCGAGTGTCCAAAGCCCAAAGCGAGTGCTCCTACCAGTAAAATACGAAGTACTTGGCTGACGGATGGCAAGATGGACTGGACTCAATGGCATATGGTCATTGTCTGCCGTGATTCCAAAGAAGTTGGCTGATCGAGCTACTTCAATCTTTGCATGCGTAGATGGAGTCTAGGTGAGATAACTGTCAGAAAAGTTTGAGAGACTTGGCCATTTTACGAGAGGAGACTAGCAACATGGTTCCACCTACCTTGAGCTTGCACCTGCTGGGCTGTGAGCTGCTGATCGTATCTCATCCCTGAGTCGAAAATTTGGCTTGGAGACGATCACCCTATAAGTAATTTCCAACTGGCATAGCTATGGTGAAAATATACTCTTACTACTGATGGCACGATGGTATCAGCACCAATCAAAGTGGACGAGAGATAAGGTACCGCCTGTGTTCCGCTACGGTGGGACAGCACTCTTCATTTGCACGCAACTGCTTTACAGACTACACAAAGCATTTCTATCAGGACAGCTCGCACGACGAGTCCTCGCAGTGCACGTTGCAGACGCTTTGCATTGTTTTCGTCGAGGACGGAACAGTTGAATACTGCCATCTCTGGTATCGCAGTGGGCTAATCCTCAAATGCTTTTGCTGTCCATAATGGAGACTTGAGAAGACTCTGAAATATGCAGGTTGATCCCGTCAATTCTCATACATCATTGCGCATTTTACCATTGAGCGATATAACGTGAGTGAAATCTAATATAAGAAAATCCAAAGGTTTTCCCAATCAATTGCAACTTTCTCATGTGTTTCCTCCTATACTATTCAAACTATGTGTTCTATTCTACACTTTTCTAGATAAAATTTCAAGTGATTTTTGTAATTTTCTGAAAATTTTCAACACAAAAGTCTGCCCTTGACCGATCTTTTTATAGATTCTTTGTATCATCTTTAAAGACTTTTTGGTAGGATCAAAACTGCTTCATCTGAAATGGTGTCTGAGATAAAAGCTTCCGTTACAGCAAAGTTCCTGACAAGTTCAAATCTTGCAATCTGACTTTCATAGATTGTTCCTTTGTTAGATTGGACAAGCAAAATTTGGTCGTTTTCTTCCCTTACTTCAAAATCAAAGAGATCACCGATGAAGACTCCGCCCACATCTCCCAGCCAAAGAAGACATGTGGTTTGTTTTCGCAACTCACGCAAAACTTGTGAACTCGTTTGGCACGCTAGTCGCTGCAAATTTCTCCTCCAATGAAACGCGTTTCAAGCTTCCGCGTTGGGTTAGGAGGTAGAATGATGAGTGTTACAGATGAGGCTGCCCAGCGCACTCATGCTTTTGGAGTGTCATAGCCCTTGCACCTGCAGCCTTAGCTCCGACAACGGACACTCTTCGATATTGAAACAGAAAAGGCGTAACTGTTTTGACTAATCAAAGTACATCATCTAGTTTAATCGAGCCACTGCTACAATTTGGTCTGTCTCGTCTTTGAGTTTAGCGTACTTGACAGATTTAGACTTATAAAGTTCTCCATGGGAGAACTCTTTGCGTTCTACACGCTTGATTTGACCAAGGCGAGTCGCTGCAAAAATAGGTAGTTGCATCATGCAAACTGATCCACGACTTCTGCATAGAGAATTTCTTCGTTAGTTTCAAAGTTTGTAATGGTCTGACTCAGATGCCTGAATATCCTTCCAACCGAATATCCGCAATTCATGAGATTGGACGATAGATAACATTTCAAGACTTGTGAACATCTAAGAGGCTGTCTTGGCGGTTTGTACAAAGATCAAACGATCATCATCACGTTTTCATGCCCAACTCTTCCAGAGTGGATGCTGCAAAGGAACGTGGACTGGTAGCGCTTGATATAACACTGCCTTAGTCACGCTGAGCATGGTATCTTCCTCAGGCAAATCAAAACTAGCTGTATCAATCTCGATTACTGCTGTATCTTCCAGTACTCAAAGGCGTGGTGTCGCAGATTTTAACTGACCTCACGGAGTTCTTTCTTCATGAGATTGTACATGGTTCGTTCATCACCAATGATAGCCGCCAGCATGGCAATCTTTTCACGCAATTCTGCTTCTTCTTCCTGCAAGACAACGACGTCTGTATTGGTCAAACGGTAAAGTTGTAAGGTCACGATGGCTTCAGCCTGCTCTTCCTAGCAAAATCATAGCTAACCTTAAGATTTTCCTTAGCGTCAGCCTTGTTCTCAGAAGCACGGATAAGGGCAATGACTTCATCCAAAATCGAAATCACGCGAATCAAACCTTCGACGATGACGGAGACGTTTCAGCCTTTTCCTTGTCAAAGCGAGAACGTGCCAGAAATCACTTCACGACGGTGGGCAATATAGCTAGATCAAGATTGGGACGGTAATCCCTCACCTGACGAGGTGAAATTGTCAATCGCCACCATGTTAAAGTTGTGATTGATTTGTAAGTCGGGTGTATTTGAAGAGATAGTTAAGAATGAGCTCAGTATGAGCGTCTTTCTTGGAGTTCGATAGCGATACGAAGACCGTCACGGTCAGACTCATCACGAACCTCAGCAATACCTGCCACCTTGTTATTGACACGAACATCATCGATTTTCTTGACCAGATTGGCTTTTTATTGATTTCATAAGGAATCTCGGGCATAACGATTTGTTCCTTACCACCTTTTAGCTTTTCAATCTCCGTCTTAGATCGAACAACCACGCGCCCTTTCCCAGTTTCATAGGCCTTCTTGATTTCGTCACGCCCTTGGATGATAGCTCCTGTAGGAAGTCTGGTCCAGGCAAGAATTCCAAGGTTTGTCCACCTTGGCTGTTGGGTGATCAATCATGTAAACCAGTCGCATCAATGACCTCAGCCAAATTATGGTGGAATATCTGTGGCATAACCAGCCGAAATCCCAGTAGATCCATTGACCAAGAGGTTTGAAATGCTGCTGGCAAAACCGTCGGTTCTTTCTCGGTATCGTCAAAGTTCCAAGCAAAGGGAACTGTCTTTTCTCTATATCTTGAAGAAGATAACCAGCAATCTCAGACAAGCGCGCCTCAGTATAACGCATAGCTGCAGGGCGGATCTCCGTCCATAGAACCGTTATTACCATGCATTTCAACTAGAATCTCACGATTTTTCCAGTCCTGTGACATACAGAACCATGGCATCACTAGATAGAAGAACTCCCGTGTGGGTGGAAATTCCCATGATATTCCCTGACAGACTTAGCTGACTTACGGTAGCTCTTTTTCAAAAAGTATTGCCATCCTTATTCATCAGAATAAAGAGTACGACGCTGCAGACTGGCTTCATCCATCACGAATGTCTGCAAAGCCTGATCTTGAATGATGTACTGGAGTAGCGACCAAAGCGTTTCCCATGATGTCCTCCAAGGACATGTTTTGAATGTTACTCATATAGGATACGAAAGCCCGTAAAATGCAAAGTGAAAATAGAAATTCTTAAAGCGAGCGACGCTCTCAAGAGAATTTATCTTTTTCCACACAGCATTTAGGACGTATTCAACTCCTTTTCAAAGAATGTAGAGTGGTTTTTATATTAAAATTGGTATTAAGAAAAAATATTTTAGATACTATTTAAGTCATTCACAAACACTTATTTAGATTAAGCAAAAGCATCTATTCCTATGGATTGTTCTTTCTTCTTTGAAGTGTACAAATATAGACAAGGTAAATAGAAAATTATAGCAGTTAATATCAGCAAGATATCAAATACAAACTTTTTGCCCTCGAAATAGCTCCTCCCAATGCATTGTATTAAGATAATGAAAAATCAAACCGAATAAATAACAGAAACTTACAGGAAGACTCTCCACTTGATTGATTTGTATAAATAATATAAGCGTATTGAGTGATAGAGCGTGAAAGAAATAAGCATAGGTAAACAAAAAGAAATTAGAAAGAAAGAAAAATCTTAAAAGCATCATCAAAAGCTCTATGCGATCTATTGAAATAAGCCAAATACTGCACATCGTTATAATAATCGGAAAAATAATCCATACACCCTTTTTATGTAACTTATTTCTTTTTGATAGCTAGAAATATAGAGCACCAATACTAAAATTTGTACTCTGGGAATCCCATAAAAAATGTAGCAAATACATAATCTAACATACTAGTTCAACTCTCCTCAGCATACTTAATCATCTTCTCAGCTACTCTTTATCGTAGTCAAATCCCATCTTTTGGGCAAGGAATTGAGCTTCTTGGTGGAAAAGTTGCATCGTAGCAAATAAAGACTGAGTGATTTTGTCACTACTAGAGAAAATCAAGCAGATTTGAGAATTCTTTCTTTTCTCAGCAGACGAATAGTTAAAGAGATATTTGATAGTTCTGCCAATATCAATCGTCCCCTTTATCTGCTGCAACTGCTCAAGCCAAGACCTTCAAGAGTTCTTGTTGACAAATTCCGTAGAGATGATCCGTGGCATAGATGGCTTGCTTGCAGACAAATCCCTTTTAACCACGTGGCTGACACCCACCAAAATTCATTACTAAGCTTTTTCGAAAATCTATCTGACTAGCTGGACTTGTCCAGTAACGCCTGACTTGTAGTATAGGACTCAAACAAGTCTCTTCTCGTCTACTAAAACTGTAGTAACCAGCTTCGCTATCTACCCATTCTTGGATGTGGTCTTTGGGCAAGGGTTAGATCAATCCTATTGCCATCTTCAAATCAGCATCAGATAAAGTCGACGGTTTCCTCAAGATATTATGTTGCTCAATCAGACGATCGCCAAACTGATCCAGCCAAGACAAGTCTGAAATTAGGTTTTTCAAGATTATCAACAAGATAAACAACATCATAGTCTTGAAATTCATCTTTCGGAGCATGATCATTTGTTCTAGAACCCGATAAAGCAACAGCATCGACTTTTAAACTTTTCAGCTATTTGTAAAATCAGATTCATCATTTCTGTTTCAGTTCTCATGGGAATACCTGCCTTTTTAGTGAGCTCTGATTCTGTAAAGGATATGTCTATAAAGAGGACTGACTGCTGGAACTTTTTCATTATCAAATTCTTTGACAAATTCCATGCCTAGCTTTTGCATGACTTTTTGCGAAGGGAGATTGTGCAAGGATGTAAAAGAGTAAACTTCTGACAAAGCCAGCTTGCTGGAAAGCGAAGATCTAGACAGGCAGGCAGCCTCCGTCTCATAACCACGATTCCAAAACTCTTTTCGCAAACGCCAGCCGATTTCACAGCTTCTTTCCAGCAAAAATCCGTAAATCCGAATGGTGCAGACCTACCAAGCCGATAAACTCCTGATTGTCTAAGTCACTCAGGGACAAACTTTTTACTTCATATACTTTTTTCATTTTTCTTTTTGAATATTTTTGTGCCAGTCTCTCCCATGAGACAGACAAACTGACTTTTTTTCTGTCAGTCACTTTTTTAGGAAGATATTTTGGGGGAAGTGAGGTGCATAAGGGTATTTGTTAGTCAGTTTCTTCCCAAAGTAAAGAATACTCGCTAATGAGTGATAGTTTTTCTAATAATAAAAGTTGTTTTTCTCGTGATAGACCACAGAAATATTCCATGAAATCTTTACTCAATAATTTCAACTTTATCAATAGGGATTAAGTTATAAAACCACTCATCATTCTGTAAAATATTTTTATAGTAGAAACTAACGACATCTCCGAAGTCCAAGGATAATCATAATCACTAATACGCTCCCTCATTATATTTTAGCCATGATTTAATCCCATAAGAAATAACAAATTGAACTTGGTTGTCTCTGTAATGTGTCATACCATACTTCTGTTTATGTGTTACAGCTTTTACTCCCTGATATAATATGACGTAGACTTTTGACTTAGAATATTCAAATAAAAGATTTTTAATTTCTGTTTTTATAAGTTGCTTAGCCTTTATTTTCATCTTTCTCGCTATATCCTGAAAGAATATTCAAATGAAATTCCTCCCTAAATTGATAGTCAAATAGTTTAAACAATTCTTTTTCAGCCAACTCTAACCACAGTTGATTTATTTCAGTCTCAGTAAATTTTAAGATTTGTTAAAACTTAAAATTTGAAAAACCAGTGTTCATCTTTCTCTGAATAAACATTTTTAAATTTTGAAAAGAAACGTACTCTTGTCTTATAAAACACATTTTGGAAATTTTTCATTTGCAAATTGGGGTGTATTTACTCTTTATTACTACAAAATGCAGTTGTCAGAGCTTCTTGGGGATATTTCTAAAATATTCTTTTCTTTCAGAAAGTATATTTCATCAATCGATAATTACCATCAAAAACATTTGTGGTAATTTTTGATTTTTGATTTTTGATTTCCGAGAAAAGAAGGAATATCAAATTCATCTTCACTAATATTAAAATCCCTGTAAAATAGTTGATAAATATAGCTGCTCTCTAGCCCAAACCCCGGATATATATCGAATTTCTTCAAGAAAATAAGTGTCCTGTATTTTTCGACGCTTTTCTTTTGAACAATAATCACAAGAGCAGTCATCATCATTATTTTTATGCCCACAACTGAAGCATCTATTGTCTTGAACGAAATAGTTATCTAACTGGTCGTATTAACTAGCTTGTCATAATCCCTTTTTGTCGGTAGTTGGATGTATTTTTCTTCACCACATATCTCACAAATAAACGAAGTAGAAACTTTTTGGGAAATTCTTTTCTTAAATTAGATGCTATAGTATGAATAGAATATTTTTAATAATTTCGTTAAGTTTTAAATTGTTTTGATAGTAATCAATAAGAATATTTTTTACTACCTCATCAGTAAATCCGATAACACATCACCTTTTTGTGCTAGTAGTCAATATTCCTCAAAATTTAATCATAAATTTCTCCCTCATTTACGGCTATCACTCTTAATCTTACTAAATCATTAAAACACTGTCGCTCTTCCAGCGTAAACTTGACATTATCCTCAATCCACTTACGGCGTGGTTCGACCTTATCTCCCATGAGGACATTAACACGGCGTTCAGCGCGTGCTAGGTCTTCGATCGTAACGCGGATGAGAGTACGTGTCTCAGGATTCATGGTTGTTTCCCAGAGTTGGTCCGCATTCATCTCACCAAGACCTTTGTAGCGTTGGAGGGTTGCGCCTTTACCGAACTGCTTACGAAGTTCTTCTAGTTCTCCGTCCGTCCAAGCATAAGCTACCTCTTCTTTCTTGCCTTTGCCTTTGGACATCTTGTAAAAGAGGCGGAAGGGCGATATAGACATGGCCTGCCTCAACTAGCGGACGCATGTAGCGGTAGAAGAATGTTAAAAGAAGAGTTTGGATATGGGCACCATCGGTGTCCGCATCGGTCATGATAATGATCTTGTCATAGTTAGCATCTTCAATAGAAAAGTCTGCTCCCACACCCGCACCGATGGTATAAATCATGGTATTGATTTCTTCATTTTTGAGAATATCTGCCATCTTGGCCTTGGCTGTATTGATAACCTTACCTCGAAGGGGCAAAATAGCCTGGAACTTACGGTCACGACCTTGCTTAGCAGAACCGCCGGCAGATTCCCCCTCGACCAGATAGAGTTCATTCTTTGCAGGGTTTTTAGACTGAGCTGGAGTCAATTTCCCAGACAACAAGCCCTTGTCTTTTTTATTTTTCTTACCATTTCGGCTCTCGTCACGCGCCTTTCGTGCTGCTTCACGAGCATCACGCGCCTTGATAGCCTTGCGAATGAGATTGGAAGCCAGTTCACCATTTTCCATTAGGAAGAAGGTCAACTTATCAGCCACAATTCCATCCACAACCGGACGAGCCAGAGGGCTTCCAAGTTTGTCCTTGGTCTGACCCTCAAACTGGAGGTGTTCTTCCGGAACTAGGATAGAAAGAACAGCTGCTAGTCCTTCACGGTAATCTGACCCTTCTAGGTTTTTATCTTTTTCCTTGAGGAGTCCCGTCTTACGCGCGTAGTCATTCATAACCTTAGTAATGGCTGACTTGAGTCCTGTCTCATGCGTTCCACCATCTTTCGTACGAACGTTATTGACAAAGGATAGAATATTATCTGAAAATCCATCATTGTACTGGAGGGCAACTTCCACTTGGAAACCATTGTCTTCCCCCTCAAAGTACAGAACTGGTGTCAAGGTTTCCTTGTCTTCGTTCAGATAGGAAACAAAGTCCTGAACTCCATTTTCATAGTGGAACTCGATTGCTTCATCTGTACGCTTATCCGTCAAAGACAAGGTAACATTTTTCAAGAGAAAGGCAGACTCATTGAGACGTTCTGAAATGGTATTGTACTTGAAATCAGTCGTAGAAAAGATCGTCGCGTCAGGCATGAAGGTAACTTTGGTACCTGTCTTAGACTTGGGTGCTGTACCAATTTTTTTCAAGGTTGTGACGGGTTTCCCACCATTTTCAAAACGTTGCTTGTAGACTGTACCGTCACGAGTAATTTCAACTTCTAGCCAACTAGAAAGGGCATTAACGACTGAAGATCCCACCCCGTGGAGACCACCAGATGTCTTATAACCCCCTTGACCGAATTTCCCTCCAGCGTGGAGAATGGTAAAGATAACTTCAACAGTTGGAATTCCCATGGCGTGCATCCCAGTCGGCATTCCACGACCATGGTCCTCTACTGTCAAACTTCCGTCTTTATTGATAGTCACATCAATGCGGTCACCAAATCCAGACAAGGCCTCATCGACTGCATTGTCCACAATTTCCCAGACTAGATGATGAAGACCTGCTCCGTCGGTCGATCCGATGTACATCCCTGGACGTTTACGAACCGCATCCAACCCTTCTAGCACCTGAATGGCGTCATCATTATAATTGTTAATATTGATTTCCTTTTTCGACACAAGGAACCTCCTATTTGTTCATCTTTACTATTTTACAGGTTTTCTAGCTATTTTGCAAAGTTTTTCCCATTCAGCTGTCACAATTTCACAAGATATTCTCAGCCTTTCCACAGCATTTCATGGTATAATAGGTCTATGATGACATTTGTATTATTAGTTCTAGCTTATTTGCTAGGTTCGATTCCGTCTGGTCTCTGGATTGGACAAATTTTCTTTCAAACAAATCTGCGTGAACACGGTTCTGGTAATACCGGGACTACCAATACTTTCCGTATTTTGGGTAAGAAAGCAGGTATGGCAACCTTTGTGATTGACTTCTTTAAAGGAACCTTGGCCACTCTCCTTCCAATCCTTTTCCATTTACAAGGTGTATCACCTCTTGTCTTTGGACTTTTGGCTGTGATTGGACATACCTTTCCTATCTTTGCAGGGTTTAAAGGGGGCAAGGCTGTCGCAACCAGTGCTGGGGTGATTTTCGGATTTGCGCCTGTCTTCTGTCTCTATCTAGCAGTCATATTCTTTGGAACCCTCTATCTGGGTAGTATGATTTCCCTATCTAGCATTATTGCTTCTCTCGCAGCAGTCATTGGCGTACTACTCTTTCCTCTCTTTGGATTTATTTTGAACAGTTATGACCTTCTTTTTATCGTGATTATCCTAGCGCTTGCTAGCTTGATTATCATTCGTCACAAGGATAATATCACACGCATCAAAAACAAAACTGAAAACCTCGTTCCTTGGGGATTGAACCTAACCCATCAAAAAACTAACAAATAAAAACGCCAGCTTGAAAGCTGACGTTTTTGTACGTTTATTTTGATTTGATGTAGTTGATACCATCTGCCTTAAGCGCAACTGCTTTTTCCGAAGAAGGCTGCCAAGACAAGGATAGTCAAGACATAAGGGGCGATTTGAAGGTAAACCGCTGGCACTCCTTGTAGGAAAGGCAATTGAGAACCGATAACTGCCAAACTTTGTGAAAGTCCGAAAAAGAGACTAGAAAGCATAGCACTCGATTGGGTTCCATTTACCAAAGATCATGGCTGCAAGAGCAATGAATCCAGGCCCTACAATGGTAGTCACTGAGAAATTAACTGAAATTGATTGAGCGTAAATCGCTCCCCCAATTCCACCGAGGAAACCTGAAATGAGTAACCCCAAGATATCGCATCTTGTAAACGTTGATTCCCAAGGTGTCCGCTGCTTGAGGGTGTTCACCGACAGAGCGAAGGCGAAGACCAAAGCGGGTCTTGAAGAGGATAAACCAAGCAAAGAATGAGAAGGTAATCGCGATATAACCTAGCAAACTTGTTGACTTGAAGAAGATATCTCCAATCACTGGGATATTAGCCAAAACTGGAAAATCAAAGCGTCCAAAAGTCTGACTTAAGTTATCAGTTTGCCCTTTGTTATAAAGAACTTTTACTAAGAAAACAGCTAGGGCAGGAGCCATCAAGTTCAATACTGTACCACTGACGACATGGTCTGCACGGAAATGAACCGTTGCAACTGCATGGATGAGGGAGAAAATAGCTCCCACAACACCTGCAACTAACAAGGAAATCCAAGGAGTCGCTGCTCCAAGTTGTTCTGCAAACTCAAGGTTAAAGACAACCCCAGAAAAGGCTCCCATTACCATAATACCTTCAAGACCGACGTGACAACACCACCACGTTCAGAGAAAACTCCTCCGATACTCGTGAAAATAAGTGGTGCTGAGTAAATCAGCATAGAAGAGACCAAGAGGGTGAGTAATGTTGTAATAGACATCCTTACTTACCTCCTTTAACTTGTTTTTTCGGTTTGACAAAGCGTTCAATAATATAGTGAACACTGACAAAGAAGATAATAGACGCTGTTACAATGCTGACAAGCTCAGACGGAACTTGCGCTGCGTTCATACCCGGTGCTCCTACTTGCAAAACTCCAAATAAGAAGGCTGCAAAGAGAATTCCAATTGGTGAATTTCCAGCAAGCAAACTAACTGCCATCCCGTTAAATCCGATAGCTAATGATGATCCCTGAACGTAAACGTTTTGGAAGGTTCCAAGACCTTCGACCGCTCCACCGAGACCAGCCAAAGCACCAGAGATAATCATTGATAGGATGATTGTACGTTTTGCTGAAATACCAGCGTACTCTGAAGCATGGGGATTGAGACCAACTGCTCGAATTTCAAAACCCAGAGTCGTTTTCTTAAGCAAGAACCAAATCACCCCAACAGCAATGATAGCAAAGAAGATACCGATATTCATACGAGAATTACCAGTCAACTCAGATAACCATGGTGTCTGGTAACTAGCATTGGCACTCACACGAATTGTTGAGTCTGTACTTTGCATAAAGTCTTTCGGGAAAGAATGAATAAAGGCGTTCCCTACATACAAAACAATGTAGTTCATCATAATGGTTACGATAACCTCTGACGTACCGAGATAAGCTCTGAGAATACATGGAATCGCACCAACAATTCCACCTGCGATCAGAGCAATCACTACAGTCGCTAGAATCAACATTGGGCGTGGCATGTCCGGATGCGACAAAGCAAACCAACCGCTGAGAATCCATCCCGCAAGCGCTTGACCAGGAAGTCCAACGTTAAAGAAACCTGCCCGACTAGCAACAGCAAAACCAAGACCAATCAAGACTAGAGGCCCCATGGCACGAAAAATTTCCCCAATCCCACGAAGGCTACCAAAAGCTGTATAAAACAACTCCTCATACCCCCAGATAGCATCGTAGCCGAAAATCCACATGACAATGGCTCCGAGCAAGATTCCTAAGAATACGGAAATCAAGGGAACCGAAATTTGTTGTAATTTTTTAGACATCACTCTTCTCCTTTCCCAAGTTTCCACCAGCCATCAAGACACCAAGTTCTTGTTTGTTAGTCGTTTCTGGCGATACAATACCTTGAATCTTACCATCATGGATAACAGCAATACGGTCTGAGACATTTAAAATCTCATCCAATTCAAAACTGACAACGAGAACAGCCTTGCCATTATCACGTTCCTCAATCAAGCGTTTGTAGAATGTACTCAATGGCACCAACGTCCAAACCACGAGTTGGCTGGCTGACGATAAGGAGTTCAGGATCACGATCAATCTCACGAGCAATAATCGCTTTTTGTTGATTTCCTCCTGAAAGAGCTGCTGCTGGAACAAATTCGCTTGCCGCACGGACGTCAAATTCCTCCATTAATTTCTTAGCATGTGAAGTGATATTGGCATAGTTCAAGATACCATTCTTGCTGAGTGGTTCTTTGTAGTAGGTTTGAAGAGCGATATTTTCTGAAATCATCATCTCCAAAATCAAGCCATCACGGTGACGATCCTCAGGAACATGCCCCACGCTTAGTTCTGTAATTTGTCGAGGATGCATCCCCACGATTGATTTGCCTTTTAATTCAATACTACCAGACTCAACCTTACGAAGACCTGTAATGGCTTGAATGAGTTCAGATTGACCATTGCCATCAATACCTGCAATACCAACAATCTCACCAGCACGAACATCCAAAGAAAGATTCTTCACAGCTGGAACACCACGGTTTTCATTAACAACCAAGTCCTTGATAGACAAGACCACTTCTTTTGGTTGTGGTGCCTGTTTCTCCGTTTTGAAGGAGACAGAGCGCCCTACCATCATTTCTGCCAAATCGGCATTGGTAGCTCCAGCAATCTCAACCGTCTGGATTGATTTCCCACGACGGATAACTGTCACTCGATTAGATACCGCACGAATTTCATCCAGTTTATGGGTAATCAAAATAATGGATTTTCCTTCTTTGACAAGGTTTTTCATGATAGCCATCAACTCGTCAATCTCTGAAGGAGTCAATACAGCTGTAGGTTCGTCAAAGATAAGGATATCAGCACCACGGTAAAGTGTTTTCAAAATTTCTACACGTTGTTGGGCACCAACGGAAATGTCCGCCACCTTAGCAGCAGGATCCACTGCCAAACCATAACGTTCAGAAAGAGCCTTGATTTCTTTAGTAGCTTCAGCTATATCTAGCACACCATTTTTAGTGATTTCACTCCCCAAAATGATATTTTCAGCTACTGTAAAAGCTTCAACCAACATAAAATGTTGGTGAACCATCCCAATTCCTAGACTAGCAGCTTTAGAAGGGGAATCTAGTTTGACAACTTGACCATTCACCGCAATTTCACCACTAGTTGGCTCAAGAAGTCCTGCCAGCATATTCATCAGAGTGGATTTACCCGCTCCATTTTCTCCTAAAAGTGCATGGATTTCACCTTTTCGCAGTTGCAAGTTGATCTTGTCGTTTGCTACAAATTCACCAAACACCTTGGTAATATCCCGCATCTCAATGACATTTTCGTGTGCCATATGCTCTTCCTTTCAGAGGTTATTTTATTTCAATAAAACCTGCTAATCACATTAACAAGCTCTATTGAGACAAAAATTGCCTCAATTCTTAAAGAAGCGACCGATGGCCGCTTCCTAAGAAATGACTTTTATTCATTATTTTTCAGGAACTTTTACACTTCCGTCAAGGATTTTAGCTTTTGCATCTTCGACAGCCTTTTTACCTTCTTCTGAAAGGTTTGTTACTGCCAAGTCAACCCCTTTATCTTTCAATGAGTAGACGATAACTTGTCCACCAGGGGAATTCACCTTTTTCTGTTTTGTTGGCAATATCTTTTACAGTTGTACCAACTTGTTTCAATGTAGATACAAGAACGAAGTTTGATTCTTTACCATCTTTAGAAGTGTATTTACCTTCTGCTGCTTGGTCACGGTCTACACCAATAACCCAAACTTTTTCGTTTTCATTTTTGCTTTCGTTCAAAGATTTTGCTTCAGCAAAGACACCAGCACCTGTACCACCAGCTGCTTGGTAGACAACGTCTGCACCTGCAGCGTATTGAGCTGCTGCAATTGTTTTACCTTTGGCAGCATCACCAAATGAACCAGCGTAGTCAACTTGTACTTTGATAGATGGGTCTACTGAGGCAACACCAGCCTTAAATCCAGCAGCGAAACGTGAAATAACTTCAGATTCGATACCACCTACAAAACCAACTTGTTTTGTTTTAGTTGTTTTAGCTGCTGCAACACCAGCAAGGTAAGCTGCTTCGTTATCAGCAAATGTTACGCTCGCAACATTCTTTTGATCTTTGATCACATCATCAATCAAGACATAGTTTAAGTCAGAGTGGTCTTTTGCTGCCTCTTCAACTGCATTGTGAAGTGCAAAACCAACACCGAAGATCAGGTTGTAACTTCCAGCCGCTTGTTGCAAGTTGTTAGCATAGTCTGCTTCACTTGTTGATTGGAAATAAGTAAAGCCTTTATCTTTAGAAAGATTGTGTTCTTTACCCCAGTCTTGCAAACCTTCCCAAGCTGATTGGTTAAATGATTTATCATCAACACCACCAGTATCTGTTACGATCGCTGCTTTCGTCTTCATTTCAGATGAAGATGAAGCTGCGTTACGAGAAGAGCGGTTACCACATGCAGCAAGTCCAACTGCTGCCACTGCAACTAGACCAAGGCCTAGCCATTGTTTCTTGTTCATTACTGAACCTCCTAAATAAGATGTGCAACGATGTTGCAAGTATAGATCGTTTGGTCACGTAGACCACAGCCACTCGAAGAGTAGCTCAGACTAATTTAAGTCTGTAAATGAGTATGGAAGTAACTCCCCGACCGTCATCTCGACCGTCGATTTATCTTTAGCGACAAGTGTCACCTTTAGATCTTGTTCAAAAAACTCAACCATGACCTGGCGACAAGCACCACATGGCGAGATGGGTTTTTCAGTTTGTCCGTAGACAATCAACTCTGAAAATTCCCGTTGCCCCTCCGAAACTGCTTTAAAAATAGCAGTACGTTCTCCACAATTAGTCAAGGGATAACTAGCATTCTCGATATTAACACCCGTATAAATGCTACCGTCCTTGGCAACTAAAACAGCTCCGATGGGAAAGTGAGAATAGGGGACATAGGCATACTTGCTGGTTTCAATTGCTAGTTCAATCAACTCAGTAGTCGCCATATGCTAGTTCTCCTTTTAAAATGGTCACACCAGCTGATGTTCCGATACGAGTAGCGCCTGCTTCCACAAAAGCAACAGCATCCGCATATGAACGAGCTCCACCAGCTGCCTTAACTCCCATATCTGGCCCGACTGTTTTACGCATCAACTGAACATCCTCAATAGTGGCACCACCAGTTGAAAATCCAGTGGATGTTTTAACAAAGTCAGCTCCTGCTTTTTGGGATAATTGGCAGGCCACAACCTTTTCATCGTCTGTCAACAAGCAGGCTTCAATAATAACCTTAACCAACTTGTCACCACTTGCTTCTACAACAGCACGGATGTCCGACTCAACTAAATCAAGATTGCCTGATTTGAGGGCGCCGACATTGATAACCATATCAATCTCATCTGCACCGTTTTGGACAGCTTCTTTTGTTTCAAAAGCTTTCACAGCTGAAGTTGTTGCTCCAAGAGGGAAACCAACTACTGTACAAACCTTTACATCTGAGCCTTCAAGCCCTGTTTTGGCATGTTTAACCCATGTGGGATTGACACAAACGCTGGCAAAGTCATACTCACGCGCTTCAGATAGCAAACAATCAATTTTGTTCTTGACTCGCATCTTGCTTCAAAAGCGTATGATCGATATATTTATTTAACTTCATATTCGGATTCTCCCTAGTTTTTATGAGATAATTTCTATAATTTCTCGTAAACTTTGCACTCCATCATTTATTTTAACATATTTTTGAAATTCTGTAACTAGTTCAGAAGAAATTTTTCCATTTGTATAAACTTTTGCAACAATTTCCCTTTTTGAACGGAGTCTCCAACTTTCTTTTTCGAAAAACAATCCCTGTTTCATAGTCCAGGTCATCAGACTTGACTGCACGACCGGCACCTAGTCTCATGGCATAGAGCCCAAATTCCATTGCAGGAAGAGCTGAAATAACACCCGTATCTTGAGCTGGAATTTCCACCACATGGTCAACTTTGACGGGGCGATAGAGATCATCTAAATCACCGCCTTGTGCTGCCACCATTTCTTCAAACTTAGCCAGTGCTTGGCCATTCTCAAGATGTTGACGGATTTCCTCGACCGTTTTCTCAACATCAGCCAAGCCAAGCATAATCTGAGCTAGCTCGCAGATAAAATAACTAATATCTTCTCGGCCTTTACCTTGAAGAATCTCGATTGCCTCAAGAATTTCGAGACGATTGCCAATGGCTCTTCCCAAGGGTTGGCTCATATCCGTAATGACTGCTACCGTCTTTCGACCAACTGCCTTACCAAGATCCACCATGGTTTGAGCCAATTCACGCGCCTCATCAACCGTCTTCATGAAGGCACCCTCACCGACCGTTACGTCTAGTAAAATGGCATCCGCTCCTGCAGCAATTTTCTTGCTCATAACAGAACTAGCAATCAAAGGAATCGTGTCGACAGTTGCAGTCACATCACGGAGGGCATAGAGAAGCTTGTCTGCTTTAACCAGCTGATCGGACTGCCCAATGACAGATACACCAATGTCCTGCACCTGGCGAATGAAATCTTCTTGACTACGCTCGACTTGATAGCCCTTAATGGACTCCAATTTATCAATTGTCCCACCAGTATGGCCTAGACCACGACCACTCATTTTAGCAACGGGCACACCGAAACTCGCAACAAGGGGAGCCAAAATCAAGGTCACCTTATCACCTACACCACCAGTCGAATGCTTATCAACTTTAACCCCACCAATAGCTGACAAGTCAAACTCCTGACCTGTCTTGACCATATTCATCGTCAGGTCAGAAATCTCTCGTGTCGTCATTCCTTTAAAATAAACAGCCATAGCAAAAGCTGACATCTGGTAGTCTGGAACAGTTCCTGCCACATAGCCTTCTACCAGCCATTTGATTTCAGTTGCAGTCAGTTCTTGACCATCTCGTTTCTTTTGAATTAAATCAACTGCTCTCATTCTTTCACACTTCTAAGGATATAGTATCCCTTATCTTTCTTTACGATTTCACAATTTCCAAAAACGTCTTCCATCTTACTTTTAGCACTCGGAGCACCTTGCTTTTTCTGAATGACAATGGTTAAATCACCTCCATCTTTCAAGAAATCTCTGCTCTTTTCGATAATCTCATGAACAACTTGTTTACCCGCTCGAATAGGCGGATTAGAAATAACATGGTCAAATTTCCCTTCAACTTGTTCATAGATATTGGATTGGAAAATCGTTGCTTCTACTTTATTTCGTTCAGCATTTTGTCGAGCCAAGTCTAGAGCACGATTATTGATATCAACCATGGTTGCCTGAACTCCATAAGCCTTGACCAAAGAAAGCCCTAAGGGCCCATAACCACAACCCACATCAAGGACCGTTTCTCCTTCATTAACCTCTAAACACTTCAATAAAAACTGACTCCCAAAGTCAACCATTTTCTTGCTAAAAACACCCGCATCCGTCAAAAAGGTCATGTTTTCTCCCAACAACTCCACTCTCAACTCATGAATGTCGTGAGCAGCATCAGGATTTTTCTGCATAATACATTTTACTCATAAAAACTATTTTACCATATTTTTAGTGAAATGTTAAATCGTTTACAAAGCTGAAGTTCAACAAACAAACTAAATCTGTTATGATAATAATTAAATGATCTTTGTATTTTTTTCACTCTATTTTTCCCTGTTAGAGGCAACTTATAGCAACTTTCAAGAATCAGAATGATAAATATCGAATTTCATTCTCTCTTTGACTACGAAATATGATATACTAAGATATCGAACGAGGAAAAATTATGACCAACGAATTTTTACATTTTGAGAAAATCAGCCGCCAAACCTGGCAGTCCTTGCATCGCAAGACAACCCCTCCCTTGACGGAAGAAGAACTAGACTCCATCAAGAGTTTTAATGACCAAATCAGCCTACAAGATGTGACCGACATCTATCTGCCACTGGTTCACCTTATCCATATCTATAAAAAAGCCAAAGAAGATTTGTCTTTCTCAAAAGAAATCTTTCTTCAAAGAGATAGCAAGCCCCAACCTTTTATCATTGGGGTTTCTGGTAGTGTTGCTGTGGGGAAATCGACCACTAGTCGCTTACTTCAGATTCTTCTATCACGTACTCTCCCGGATGCTACTGTAGAACTAGTGACAACGGATGGCTTTCTCTATCCCAATCAAACTTTAATTGAGCAAGATATCTTAAATCGCAAAGGTTTTCCAGAGAGTTATGACATGGAAGCCTTGCTGAATTTTCTTGACCGCCTAAAAAATGGACAGGATGTCGATATTCCAGTCTATTCTCATGAAGTGTATGACATCGTCCCTGGGGAGAAACAACGCGTTAAGGCTGCGGATTTTGTCATCGTTGAAGGAATCAATGTCTTCCAAAATCCTCAAAATGAGCGCCTTTACATCACTGATTTCTTTGATTTCTCCATCTATGTGGATGCTGCTGTCGAGGATATTGAAAGTTGGTATCTGGATCGTTTCTTAAAACTCCTCAGCTTTGCCCAGAATGATCCTGAAAGCTACTACCACCGTTTTACTCAAATGCCAATAAGAGAGGTCGAAGCCTTCGCTCATCAGATCTGGACTAGCATTAATCTAATAAATCTGCAAAACTATATCGAACCGACAAGGAATCGTGCCGAGATCATTCTCCACAAGGCTAAAAACCATGAAATCGATGAAATTTACCTAAAAAAATAATTTCCCCTTGTCAAAACCTAAGTTTTCAGATATAATGGTATAGTTAGTAAATATGGAGGTAAGAACATTGGCAAACATTAAATCAGCTATCAAACGCGCTGAATTGAACGTTAAACAAAACGAAAAAAACTCAGCTCAAAAATCAGCTATGCGTACTGCTATCAAAGCTTTCGAAGCAAACCCTTCTGAAGAACTTTTCCGTGCTGCTAGCTCAGCTATCGACAAAGCAGAAACTAAAGGTTTGATTCATAAAAACAAAGCAAGCCGCGATAAAGCTCGTCTTTCAGCTAAACTTACTAAATAAGAAACAGTCCATAGAGGCTGTTTTTGTCCTCTAATCAGAAAAGGTAGAAAAATGAAAAATCGCAATCATCGGATATTCTGGAGCTGGTAAGTCAACCCCTAGCTGAAAAATTATCAAACTACTACTCCATCCCAAAACTGCATATGGATACACTCCAATTTCAACCTGGTTGGCAAGACAGTGACCGCGAATGGATGTTGACCGAGATGAAAAACTTTCTCACAAAGCATGAAGCTTGGGTCATCGACGGTAACTACTCTTGGTGCTATTACGAGGAAAGAATGCAGGAAGCTGACCAAATCATCTTTCTCAACTTTTCCCCATTGTCTTGTCTCTTTCGAGCCTTCAAACGTTATCTCACATATCGCGGCAAGGTCAGAGAAAGTATGGCTGCAGGCTGTCCTGAACGATTTGACTGGGACTTTATCAGATGGATTCTCTGGGATGGACGGAGCAAATCCGCTAAGGAACGTTATCAGCAGATTCAAGAAAGCTATCCAGAGAAAGTAATTGTTCTCAGGTCGCAAAAGGAGATGGACTACTTCTTAGAAAATCTCGCGCATAACAAGAAAAACCAACGTGCCTAACGTTGGTTTTTTGCTTTACCCAATCACACTTCCGTTTGGTACAGCTGGATCAACTGTGAGAAGGGTTAGTTTGCCATCATGTTCAGCTGAGAGGATCATTCCTTGACTGACATATTTTTTCATCATCTTGCGTGGTTTGAGGTTGGCAACGATTTGGACTTTCTTGCCGACCAATTCTTGTTCGTTTGGGTAGTATTTTGCAATTCCTGAGAGGATTTGACGGTCTTCTCCATCACCAGCATCTAGTCGGAATTGGAGCAACTTGTCAGAACCTTCCACTTTAGACACTTCTTTGACTTCTGCGACACGGATCTCGACCTTATCAAAGTCTTCAAACTTGATTTCATCCTTGTTGAGTTTGAGTTCAACTTCATCTGGATTCCATTCTTTTTCGACTGCTGGTTTGTTGCTTTCCATTTGTTCCTTGATATAGGCAATCTCTTCTTCCATGTCCAGACGTGGGAAGATTGGTGTTCCTTTGGCAACAACAGTCACACCTGCAGGGAAATCTGTCAAGCTCAAGTTTTCTAGGCTAGAAACTTCTGCTAGACCAAGTTGTGCCAATACAGCGCGACTAGTTTCCATCATAAATGGTTCAATCAAGTGAGCTACGACACGAAGGCTGGCTGCCAAATGGCTCATGACACTTGCCAACTGGTCACGAAGGGCTTCATCCTTAGCCAAGACCCATGGAGCTGTCTCATCGATGTATTTGTTGGTACGTGAGATAAGAGTCCATACTGCTTCAAGGGCACGTGGGTAGTCAACTGCTTCCATGTGTGTATGGTAGTCAGAGATAGATTGCTCTGCTACTTGAGCAAGAGCATTGTCAAACTCTGTCACACCTTCTACATAGGCAGGAATTTGTCCATCAAAATACTTGTTAATCATAGAAACCGTACGGTTTAGGAGATTTCCAGGTCATCGACAATTCATAATTGATACGGCCTACATAGTCCTCAGGAGTGAAAGTTCCGTCTGAACCAACTGGAAGGCTACGCATGAGGTAGTAACGAAGTGGGTCCAGTCCATAACGCTCCACTAGCATTTCAGGATAAACGACATTCCCCTTAGACTTAGACATCTTGCCGTCTTTCATGACAAAACCAACCATGGGCAATCAAACGATCTGGCAATTTGATATCCAACATCATAAGAAGGATTGGCCAGTAGATAGAGTGGAAACGAAGAATGTCTTTTCCGACCATGTGGAAGACCGTTCCATTCCAGAACTTATCAAAGTTACCATGTTCATCTTGACCATAGCCAAGAGCAGTCGCATAGTTGAGGAGGGCATCAATCCAAACGTAGACAACGTGTTTTGGATTGGATGGGACCGAACTCCCATGTAAAGGTTGTACGAGAAACCGCTAAGTCTTCCAAACCTGGTCTCGATAAAGTTACGCAACATTTCATTGAGGCGACCATCAGGAGTGATAAAAGTCTGGATGCGATTTGAAAAAATTCTACCAAACGATCTTGGTATTTGCTGAGGCGAAGGAAGTAAGACTCTTCAGAAACCCATTCCACTTCGTGACCTGATGGAGCAATACCGCCTGTCACATTTCCAGCTTCATCACGAAAAACTTCAGCAAGCTGACTTTCTGTAAAGAATTCCTCATCTGAAACTGAATACCAACCAGAGTATTCGCCCAAGTAAATATCATCTTGAGCAAGTAAGCGTTCAAAGACCTGAGCCACTACTTTTTCATGGTAATCATCAGTTGTACGGATGAATTTATCATATGAGATATCGAGTAATTTCCAGAGTTCTTTGACTCCAACCGCCATCCCATCAACATAGGCTTGAGGTGTGATGCCAGCTTCTTCAGCCTTTTGCTGGATCTTCTGACCATGCTCGTCAAGACCTGTCAGATAAAAGACATCGTAACCCATGAGGCGTTTGTAACGCGCTAGAACATCACAGGCGATGGTTGTGTAAGCAGAACCGATATGAAGTTTACCAGATGGATAGTAAATCGGTGTTGTAATATAAAAATTCTTTTCAGACATAATTTTTCCTTTCCAGGCAAATGAAACCTGTTTTTCTAACACTTCATTATATCATATTTTTAGTGATTTTCGATAGGAAAATCCATACAAAAACAAGATAGACAAATGTCCATCTTGTTTATCTTATTCATAGCGAAGGGCTTCAATTGGATCAAGCTTAGACGCTTTATTGGCTGGCAAGACTCCGAAAATCATACCAACGCTGGCCGAAACAGCCAAGCTAAAGAGAGCGATCGGTAGCGAGACACCAATTTCTATTCCTTCCATCATATTTTTTAACAAAGCGCCTGCTAGCGTGGTCAAGCCCGCTGCACTTACTAGGCCGATGACTCCACCTAGCAAGGTCAAGATCATGGACTCAATCAAAAACTGTACCAAGATATTAGCCCGTGTAGCTCCCAATGCTTTACGAAGACCAATCTCACGAGTACGCTCCGTTACAGAAACCAGCATGATATTCATAACCCCAGTCCCTCCCACAAAGAGAGAGATTCCTGCGATAGCACTAATAATAGCGGTCATAAAACCAAAGATTTGCTGAACCTCTGCAAAAGCGGCGGTTTCGTCTACAACCTGATATTCTCCCTGCTGTACTCCTGCAATTTCTGTCATCTTGCGTGCGAGTTCTGGCCCCAAAGTCGGAGTTAGACTCGTGTCATTCACACGAAAGACAATATTAGAAATTTCCTCTACATTAAAATTAGCTGCTACAGAAGCATTGGTTGTAATTGGTAAGCCACCTACACCAAACATCTTAGCACTTTTAACAGCAGGACTAGAGTAAACACCAATCACGCGATAGCTATATCCATTGGCTGAAATGATTTGATTGAGTGCTGCCTGAGGCGAGTCAAAAAGACTTTTAGCGAGTTCTTCATCTAGCAAAATCACACTTGCAAAAATCTCGGTAGTCTTGTTCTCTCAGATCCCTACCTGCAATAATTTTATTTTCTACAGCAGACATATAAGTCATATTTCCACCTGTCAGACTTGCTCTCTCTACCTTTTTATCCTTATAGGTCAAAGTAACATTTGTACTATTAGTCACATAATAGCCATCCACGCCTTTTAGTTTGGCAGCTTCCTTAACCCACGATTCCTGTGTTTTAGGTGGTTCTACGTGAACATCTTCTTCTTTACCAGATAGTGTCAGTGCAGATTGCTTTTGTGTAAAGGAACCATCCTTACTTTTAATTGGTGAGAAAAATACCTGAATATTTTTCTGAGATTTTGTCATATTTTTATTGACCTGACGAGACATAGAGTCCCCTAAAGCCATGATGACAACTACTGAAGAGACCCCGATGATAATGCCAATCATGGTCAAAAAAGAGCGCATCTTGTGTGCCATAATAGATGAAAAGGCAAATTTCAGATTTTGCATCTTAGTTCTCCTTTCCTTCCAAACGAGCGCTATCAGATGAAATAACCCCATCACGGATTACAATCTGGCGTTTTGCATAGGCTGCAATTTCGGGCTCGTGCGTTACCATAATAATAGTCTTGCCTTCTTCATTTAACTCAACCAAGAGTTCCATGATTTGGCTTCCTGTTTTCGTATCCAAGGCGCCTGTCGGTTCATCAGCTAGGATGATTGAGGGATCGTTAACAAGAGCACGCGCAATGGCCACCCGTTGTTTTTGACCGCCAGACAACTCCGAAGGAAGGTGATGAATACGATCAGTCAACTCTACTTTACTCAGATATTCCTCTGCCAATTTGCGACGTTGGGCAGCTGGAACTCCTGCATAAATCAAGGGTAACTCGACATTTTGAACAGCATCCATCTTTGACAGAAGAAAGAACTGTTGAAAGACAAAGCCAATTTGTTGGTTACGTACCTGTGCCAACTGCTTTTCACCTAGACGGGCCACTTCTTGACCTTCTAGATAGTATTCGCCGCTAGTTGGGGTGTCCAGCATTCCGATGGTATTCATCAGAGTAGATTTACCCGAACCAGATGGTCCCATAATGGCAACAAATTCCCCTTCGCCAATCTCCAAATTAATATTTTTCAAGACCTGCAGTTCCTGTTCACCATTTCGATAGCTCCGGCAGATGTTTTTTAGACTAATTAGTTGTTTCATCAGCCTTCACCTCTTTTCCTTCTTCCAAGGAAGTCGTTGGATTACTGATGACTTTGGTTCCGTCTGTCAAACCAGATGTGATCTCTTGGTTTTCTGCGTCAGCATTTCCTAGGCTAACTTCGATTTTCTTAGCCTTATTCTCTTCGTCAACAACCCAAACGTAGTTTTTTCCGTCTTCAGTAATGACACTGGTTAAGGGTACGAGGATTGATTTCTTGTCACTTTTAACCTCAACACTAACGGTAAAACCTGGTCTCAAATCACCAATCTCACTCGTTACTTCAATCGTATAGGGATATTTAGAACCAGTATTCCCCCCAGTTATAGCATTCGTTCCTTCTCCACTATTTTTAGGGTAAGCTGAAATAAAGCTGATCTTCCCTGTCCAAGTTTTATCTTGGTAAACTTTAGAAGAGAAGGTCACTTCTTGGCCAACAGAAAGGTTGGCAAGATTGTACTCGGAAAGTTCTCCCTTGACTTGTAGATTGTCGTTACTTACTACATGAACCATCACTTGATTTGCAGCAGTTGTGGACTTTGATACATTGCGATTAACTTCTACAACTGTACCTTCTAGCGTACTCAAAACCTTTGTTGCGTCCAATTGGGCCTGCGCCTTTTTAAGTTGTGCCTCTGCATCAGCACGACTATCACGAGCATCACTAATCTGAGAATCAATGGAAGAGACAGAAGAACCCTGTGCTCCATCATCATATTCTTCCGAATCAGCTAGAGTGTTGTTTCGTGATTCCTTCAAGTCATTGATACGACGATCAGCCTTGGCTATGGCACGGTTAGCTGCATCATAAGCAGACTGCGCTTCTGTGCTGTTGTATTTTACGAGCGCTTGTCCCTTGTCAACCTTATCTCCAACAGAAACCAAGATTTCATCCACCTCACCCTTACTTGCATCCAAATAAACATATTGTTCATTTTTTGCGGTGACGGTACCAGATAAAAGAACAGAGGAGGCAACTGTTCCTTCCTTTGCGACTACGAGATGCGATGTGTCATCCTTACCGGCAGCCTGAGAGGGCTGTCTAAATAGCAAAATACCCACTGCACTGGTTATAATAATACTTGCAGCACCAATAGCTGTGTATAGTTGCCATTTTTTAGTTTTCTTATTCCCCTTCATCACAAAACTCCTATTTTATTTTCAATACAAAGACTATTATAGCAAATTTACCTACTCTAAACAATGATTGTTCAGAGAGAAAAGAGAACAATTCAGGAAACATGCCTTGTTTCCATTTGATTTATGCAGAATTGTACTAGTAACATCATACACCTTATTTCTATATTTAGCAAGTGATTTCTGCTATTTCTTTAGAGCGTAGCAGATTTTTGCATTCAAAAAAATAAAAAAACGATAGAATATGACTATCAAATCTATAAGGAGTTTTCTATGAGAGAATATGATATCATAGCCATCGGTGGAGGGAGTGGCGGTATCGCCACTATGAACCGAGCTGGTGAACACGGTGCTAAAGCAGCTGTTATCGAAGAGAAAAAATTAGGTGGAACTTGTGTCAACGTTGGCTGTGTTCCTAAGAAAATCATGTGGTATGGAGCGCAGATTGCTGAAAGCTTCCACCACTACGGTCCTGACTACGGTTTTTACGAGTTCAGATGTTCAATTTGATTTCGCAAAGCTTCGTCAAAATCGTGAAGCCTACATCGATCGTGCCCGCTCGACTTATGATGGAAGTTTCAAGCGCAACGGGGTTGATTTGATTGAAGGTCGTGCTCATTTTGTTGATTCCCACACAGTCATCGTTAATGGTGAATTGATTCGTGCCAAGCATATCGTGATTGCGACTGGCGCTCGTCCAAGCATCCCAACTATTCCAGGAGCTGAACTCGGTGGCAGCTCAGACGATGTCTTTGCTTGGGAGCAACTTCCTGAATCCGTTGCGATTCTTGGAGCTGGTTATATCGCTGTTGAATTAGCAGGTGTTCTCCACGCACTAGGAGTAAAAACGGATTTGTTTGTCCGTCGTGATCGTCCCTTGCGTGGTTTTGACAGCTATATCGTTGAAGGACTTGTCAATGAAATGGAAAAAACAGGCCTACCTTTGCACACGCATAAGGTACCCGTCAAGCTCGAAGAAACGGAGGAAGGTATTACCATTCATTTTGAAGACGGTTCTAGTCATACTGCCAGCCAAGTTATCTGGGCTACCGGTCGCCGGCCAAATGTAGACGGTCTGGAGTTAGAAAGGCTGGCGTCACACTCAACCAACGTGGATTTATCCAAGTAGATGAATACCAAAATACAGTTGTAGATGGCATCTATGCTCTTGGAGATGTTACTGGTGAGAAAGAACTGACCCCAGTAGCCATCAAGGCAGGACGTACCCTATCTGAGCGCCTCTTCAACGGCAAAACAAATGCCAAGATGGACTACACGACTATCCCTACTGTTGTCTTCTCCCACCCAGCAATCGGAACGGTTGGTTTAAGCGAGGATCAAGCTATCAAAGAATACGGCCAAGATAACATCAAAGTCTACAAGTCAAGCTTTGCATCTATGTACTCTGCCGTTACAAGCCATCGTCAAGAATCTCGCTTCAAACTCATCACCGCCGGTGCTGACGAAAAAGTTGTTGGCCTACATGGACTTGGTTACGGAGTGGATGAGATGATTCAAGGATTTGCTGTTGCCATCAAGATGGGAGCAACAAAGGCAGACTTTGATGCTACAGTAGCTATCCACCCAACTGCTTCTGAAGAATTTGTGACCATGCGCTAATTATCGAAAGAGACCTCAAGAGGTCTCTTTTTACATGCAAAATCGGCTGTTACAAAATTGTTACCTCGTTACAAAAAATAGGTTGACTTTTTCTCCTGAATTAGTATAATAGTTACTATAATTTTTAAAAAGAGGTTAACAGTTTTGAAAAAAAGCTCATATCTATGCTATCCCTGCTATCGGTGCTGCTCTCATCGCCGTATTGGCTCAAATTAGTCTCCCTATCGGTCCTGTCCCCTTCACTCTACAAAACTTTGCGATCGGTCTGATTGCAACTGTTTTTAGACCAAGGGAAGCCGTCCTATCTGTTGCTCTCTATCTCCTGCTGGGTGCCATTGGTCTACCTGTCTTTGCAGGGGGAGGAGCTGGATTTCACGTTTTAGTTGGTCCAAGCGCAGGCTATCTCTGGTTCGACCTTGTCTATGCAGGACTTACATCTTATCTCATCCATCAAAAATAGTGGCCATATCCGCATTTTCCTAGCCAACCTCTTGGGTGATTCCCTCGTCTTTGTCGGAGGTATTCTCAGCCTCCACTTCCTTGCTGGTATGCCATTCGATAAGGCACTAGCAGTTGGTGTCCTTCCTTTTATCCTCCCTGATCTTGGTAAGATCATTGCGATTAGTTTCATTGGTCGCCTACTATTACAACGACTTAGGGGACAAGCATACTTCTCAATTTAACCCAAAAAGGATACTGAGTCAAAAACTCAATATCCTTTTATTAGTTTCCTTTAAAGGCATCTACCATTACCTGAAATTCCTCGTTTGTAAGGGTGATTCCTTTTGCCCATCTTGGTATGATCAGGGCTCCAAGTTCGAATATCAAACTTTGCTGGTGCGCCATTAAAGCTGACTCGATTTAGTTCTTTTGTCCATCCTTTTTCATTTTCAGACAAGGTCAGTAAGTGTTCTTCGATTTCAAATGTAAATTCTGCCATTTTTAACTCCTTTATGTGATATGCTTTCTCTAGTCTATTCGTAAAAAAATCTTGTAGTTTTTAGGAAAAATTTTATATAATGTGGATATATAAGAAGGGAGACGCCTATGACGTACACATTCAAGCAAGTCTTAGATAAGATACAAGACTTTCTCAGTGGACATAATGAACAAGATTATTCTGAAAACGACTCCCTTATTAGCACAATTGAACAGGCCGTCCAGAAAAAAACGGCTGTTCATGTCATACTGCTGAGACAAGTTTTTACAGGTGATATTGTCAAATACGATACCAGCCGTCAACAGATTGTTGTCAAAAATTTTACAAAAAATGTAACTCGTATCATCCGAATCGCTGACATCAAAAGGCTACGCTTTGTCCCATCTACTGTCCAGAGAGCTCAGAAAAATAGATTTAAGAAAGAGTGAGATGCTTTTCATCCCACTCTTTTTCTTAACGAATTTGTTCAAAATGCAGATGGACTGCGATGTGGTCACCGTAACCACTTCTCTCCAAATCACGTTGTAAGCGGTAAGAAATATAATGTTCGGCTATTGTGATATATCCTGCCCCCAACAAACGATTTTCAACCATTGACTGAATCATGCTGATAGTTGCACGTTCCACTTTTGCTTCTTCCAAGTCCAAGACTACTTTTTTAGTGACTTGAGCTAGGTTTTGACGTAGGTCATCTGTTAAAACATAAACCGTCTGAGCTGCTTTTAGGACAGCTTGGTAGATTTTATCTGGATCAAAGTCTGCAACTTCTCCGTTACGTTTGATTACTTGCATAAGGTTCTCCTTTATTCTTTGTTTTCTCTGATTTCTGCCAGCATTTTTCCTTCTTCTGCTGTCAGTTGGTAGTTTTCTAGCAAATCTGGTCTGCGCTCGTAGGTTTTCTTTAAACTCTCATAAAGTCGCCACTGACGAATCTTCTCATGGTGCCCACTCATAAGCACATCTGGAACCACCATGCCTCGATAGTCATAAGGACGTGTGTATTGGGGATATTCGAGGAGTCCTGAAGAAAAACTATCGTCTTGATGACTAGACTCCTTACCAATCACTTCAGGAATCAGGCGAACCGTAGCATCAATCATGGTCATGGCAGCCAATTCACCACCAGTCAGGACATAATCTCCTAGGGAAATTTCATCAGTTACCAAGGTCTTGATGCGCTCGTCATACCCTTCGTAGTGACCGCAGATAAAAATCAGTTCCTCTTCTTTAGCCAAATCTTCAGCATAGGCTTGATCGAACTGTTTCCCAGCAGGATCGAGAAGAATGACGCGGGGATTTTTCTTTTCAATGGCGTCAAAGGCATCGAAAATAGGTTGGGCGCGGAGCAACATTCCCTGACCGCCTCCGTAGGGCTCATCGTCAACATGACGGGCCTTTTCAGCATATTCTCGAAAATTATGATACTGGATATCCAAGAGCCCTTTTTCTCGAGCTTTTCCAACAATCGAGTGCTCAAGCGGAGAAAACATCTCAGGAAAGAGGGTTAAAATATCAATCTTCATCATCTAGTCCTTCTAAGATTTCCACTTGGACCCGCTTGTTTGGAATATCAACATTGAGAACTACTGGCGGAATGTAAGGCAAGAGTAGGTCGCGTTTTCCTTTTCTCTTGACCACCCAGACATCATTGGCACCTGGTTGTAGAATCTCCTTGATAGTTCCAATCAAGTTGTCTCCCTCGTAAACTTCCAAACCAATAATCTCGTGATAGTAGAATTCTCCATCGTCTAAGTCGTTCAAATCTTCCTCAGCGACCTTGAGACTATAACCCTTGTACTTTTCAATCGCATTGATATGGTACATGTCTTTGAATTTGATAATGTCAAAATTCTTATGCTTACGGTGGTTAGCGATGATCACTGTTTGAACAAACTGATCTTTTTCATCGAATAAAGCCAGCTCTGCCCCTTTTTTAAAGCGTTCCTCAGCAAAATCCGTCACAGACAAGACTCGCATCTCACCTTGTAAACCCTGCGTATTGACGATTTTCCCAACATTAAAGTAGTTCATCTTGTCTCCTGTATCTATTTCTATCCTTTATTTTATCACGTTCCAGGGATTTTCACAAGTTGGATAGCTCCTATCTTACAAGTCTACTACCTCTTCAAAAAAATCACCAACTATCTGATTAAACTCTTGAGGATGGTCATTCATCGGTTGGTGTTTGCTATCTGAAATCGTTACTTGACGCGCATTGGGGTTTAAAGCAATGATACCATCATAGATTTTTTTTAGGTGTTTTGGAAAATCGTTTTCGCCTCTTACTAATAGCATGGGTGGATTTCCATGATAACCTTCTATCTCATGGGCAGCCAAAAAACCTGTGATACCAAGGTTCAAAAAAACATCTCGTCCAGTTTCTATAATGGCCTTCTTGACCAATTCTCTTGTGATAGGATTATCTGTACACATCTTTGAGTTCTTATCTGCAATCACCTTCCAAGGAATCGTTTTGTACATAAGAGAACTATATTTGATTCGACCCCTTTCTTTCTCTGATAGGTAACGATGCTGTCCCCAACTATCTACCATGACCAAGGCTAGAACTCGTTCTGGATGACGATAGGTGTACTCTTGAAGTGGATTTCCTCCCCAAGAATGACCAACCAATATCACCTTATCTAGCTGGAAATAGGACAAAATAGCATCTACATCTTGAACAGCACCTTCTAAGTCGGGTAGGCCAACTTTCATAGGTGATTCCCCCTGCCCTCTAACATTCACAAAGTAGAGGTCAAATCCTTCAAAGGCATCATACTGATGAGCCCACATCTGACTACGACCACAAGCTCCATGATAAAAAATAATATGTCCTTTACTTGAGCATCCAGGGCGATGATAAACAACCAAATCACAATCTAATACTGGTATAATGTGACGTACCAAAGTCTCGGTTTTTCTGTTATAAAAAGCAATAGCTTCAGCTATATCATTTTGCTTCATTTCTACACTCTCTCCTCTTTATCCTAATATCATTCTTTTTATCTATTTTATCATGCTATATTAAAAATCATGGTTTTCTAAACTTGATTTCATTAAAATTTTTGAATTTTCTGCATTATTTGGATAAAGAAAAAGACTGCTAAGCAATCTTTACTTTTTTCTAATCAGATTCATGCCTAAAATTCCAGCAATAATCATAGTGGCTCCAATCACATGGTAACTATAAATTGGTTCGTGGAGGATAAGAGCCCCAGCTAGAATGGTCAAAACTGTTCCAAGATTACCAAAGACACTGACGGTTGATGCCCCGAGGCGAACAATAGCATAGATAGAGAGACTACCAGTCACGATAGAGGCTAGTATTCCCAAATAGAGGATGGAAAGCAGATAGGACACCTGTTCAAGTGGCGCAAAGTAAGCTAATATGTTGCCATCTAGATAGTGCGAGGTCAGACTTAGCATATTAAAGGTGACGAAGCCAACAAATATCACAACAGCTGTCATATCCATAGCCCGATAGCGTCCTCCTTTGGACTTGCTGAGGATATTGTTTATTGCATTGGCGAGAACAGATCCCAACATCAAGACAAAGCCCAAGCTAGCAGTTTCAGTACTAAAGTTCGCTCCTTTACTAAGGAAGATGAAAACTACTCCTGCTACGGATAAAAATAAAAAGAACTTTTGTAGCAAACTAGTCTTTTCCTTGAGAAAGACCGATGCCAAAAGGAGAGTAAAAATCGGTACAAGCGCTTGTAAAATTCCCGCTTCAGAAGACGATATATACTGTAAAGCAAAGGATTGAAAAATAAAAAAGAGAAGTGGATAGAAAAGACTCATAGGTAGAATAGAAAAAATATCTTTTCTTACTTAAACTCACTTTGATAAGTTTGGTTTGATGAAGGGCGACCAATACTAAAGCTGCGATTGTATAGCGATGCGCTAAGTTGGTGAGAGGACTAGCATAGCCCAAAGCAATCTTTGTCAATAAAAAAGAAAATCCAATGATTGCTGAAAAGGATAAGGCTGCTAGGTATGCTTTTGTTTTCTCGGTCATAGATTGTTACTCCCTTTAAAAATAGCTATTCTCAAGATTGATTGGCTAGAATTCTTTGAGACTGCCTTTCCATTGTAGCATAGTAGAATCCTATATGCTATTTCTAGGATTCGTATTTTATGCCTTCTTTCACCGTTTATCTATTACATTAGCTAAAAAGGATTCAGCCAGTCTGATCTGCTTTTCTCGTTCTTGTCTCACGAGTTCTAACTTGTCTGCCTCTTGGAGATTCCTTACTTTGATAGCATAATCCGCGGAAACGATGGCGTGTCCTCTCATATGGGCTGTTGAAATAGCTTGTACAAAGACTCTGGCAGCGTACTTAGCGATTTGATTTTGGGCATTTTTAGAGAGGAGATTTGCTGCGAAACCTGCTTTTCTCAACTCATGAGGTGATATCTCATTTCTCAATCGTGCATCAAAAGCCTCATAAGCTTGCCGAATTATTTTATTTTTCTCACCTTCATCACCGATATCAATTAAAGATAAGAAATCTCACGAGTTCTCTAATGCCCATCGAGCTAGTTCTTTCTGAGGAAGTCTATCCAGTATTTGTTCTAGTTCCAATCTTTTCTCAGAGTCGTCCCAAATGGCAACTTTGTAAGGACTGGGTAGGTGATTCATTTTAGTCTTATAGGCAGTTCGTTCAAACTCATTCCATGCATAATCCTCTGGTCTCATTGCTTTCTCATTCTTTCTTACTAGCTAGCGTAAACTAGGAGAAACCTTTCATATCAGTGAAAAGAGATTATTCCTAGTTCTCTTGGAAGTTATCCAAAAATTCTTCCAAATCTCGTTCATGTTGGTACTTAATGGCAGCCTTCTTATCTTTGTCAAAGATGGTTTTGGTTAGGTCAATATCGTTGATAGCCGCGATTGCGACGGTGTAATGAATGATATCAGCCAGTTCTTTGGCTAGTTCCTCGTTTGAGTCCTGAACGCCCTCTTTTCGACCAGAGCGCCCATTCAAGACCTCGGCTACTTCTCCGACTTCCTCCACTAGCTTGATAAAGAGGCCTTCCTCAGTTCGAGATTGCTGGTAATGTTCGAGTAAGTAAGCTTGTAATTGTCTAAACGTTAAATCTTTCATCTTCTGCTCTCCACAAAAAAAGCGAGACATCTGTCCCGCTTTTTTATTTTTCATCGATAACGATTCTTACTTTTTTGTCTTCAGTTGGGACAGAGTAGACAATCGTTCTTATCGCTGAGATAGTGCGACCCTTTACGACCGATAACACGACCGACATCGCTTTTGGTCAAGATCCAAGTGATACTCCAAAAACTCTGGTGTGTCTTCAATCTTGATAGTTAAGGCATCTGGTTGTGAAATCAAAGGTTTCACAATCGCAATAATGAGATTTTCAATCGTATCCATCTGTCAACCTACTTTAAACTTATTTTGAGAATTTAGAATCGTGGAATTTTTTTCAATACGCCTTCTTTTTGAAAGGATGTTACGAACTGTATCTGAAGGTTGAGCTCCATCAGCCAACCATGCAAGAACGCGGTCTTCTTTTCAAAGTCACTTGGTTTTCAGCAACAAGTGGGTTGTAAGTTCCAACTGTTTCGATGAAACGTCCGTCACGTGGTGAACGTGAATCTGCTACGTTGATACGGTAGAAAGGTTTTTTTCTTAGAACCCATACGAGTCAAACGAATTTTTAACTGCCATTTTTAAAGTCTCTTTTTCTTATTTTTTTATTTCGGTGAAATAGCTGAGCTATTTAGCACATGTTCTATTATAGCAGATTTCTGACAGGTGTCAAGAAAAACTTGACAGAGTTAAAAATTTTTAAATTTTTTTAGAAATTTATTAGACTAATAGAGATAAATTAGAAAGAAAAAAATTTATGAATACTACTTTTTTGATAACTACCCTGTCAAGCCCTATATCTCTCTTAATCGTGATGTCGAAGCTTGGCTACTAAATCTCAAGCCCGTTCCCAAATGACACATGGACCTATTAGCAGATGATTTACTAGCAGGAGATATCATTCTCCTATGGAGAATCAACTTTGGCACTTTTTACAACCGAAACATGATTTTAAAAACTCCCATTCGAATATGATTCAAAAATTCGCTTAAAATCAATGTTTTCCCACTTTTTCAGAAAAACAAATTTTCATCTAATTTAAATAACTTTCAATTAAATGGTGTGAATTTTGCTTAAAATCATCAAAAACACCCCATGGTGTGAACCATGAAGTGTTGTAAATGCTGTATTGTAGCTAGTTTTTAACGTTTAGAAAACTACCTAGCTTTTACGAGCTTTCTTAAAAATCTGGTTTGGAAAGTATGCGTTTCAGTTGGACTAAAAACAGCGAAATATCAAGGATTTTAAGAACGATATCTACTAATTAATTTATAAAATATGAATTAATAGATTCTAAATAGGGAATAGTTTAGGTCTGTAATCATTAAAAATAATACACCTAACTTTGGTCACCGTTTTTTTAGTTATTCACTCTTTTTTTCAGATAGTGTTTTTAAAGTTATGATGTAAAATGCCGCAATTAAAACACTATACATCATAATCGGAGGATAGAGAATTAGGATAGAATCAATCCCATCCTTTAATTATTAGGGTCAGGTATCAATAACTTTCTATATTGTGCGGTAGCTTCAAGTAATTCTTTCTGATCTATATTGGGTTTATCAATTACTTTATGTAAAAACCAGTTTGCTACCGTTGAAACAATAACGATCAGTCCATAAAAGAGCTGTGCCGTATGGTTCATGAAATGACTACTAACGATTCCAGTAGCATAGGGCATAAATGAAACAAAAAATAAAAGAAACAAATTCCACCAAACAATTTGTGGGAAATTTCTCTCAACCTTTTCCCATAGTGTGTTTAGTGCCATCCATAACGATCCTAACCAGAAAAAAAGGAAAGAAAAATAAGCAAAGAAATTTTGCCGTAAATCCCAAAAAGCTTGAAGACTTGGTGTCGTTGGTTTTTCTAATTCTAAGATTAGGATAGTCATTATAATTGCTAGAACCGCATCTGTCAATGCAATTAATCTATCTTTCTTCATCAGATTACATCACCTTTCATTTTGTAGCATTCTATCTCATCGTATAATATTTATTAATCTTAAATATTAGATATTCATTTCATACTTTGAGTACAAACAAGATACACTAAAAAAACATGTATCTGTCATATTTTATTTAACTTTTAGAAATATTCATCCATCTAATTAATAAATATATCATATTTCACAATAAATGACTACTATCAAAGATACATTTTCTTTCAAATTCCTCCCTTTTTCAACTTGGCTAACTTGAGCTGCATTACCTAGGTCGATTTGCTTTTAAATTATACTTTTTTTTCTTAAACATTTGATACGAGTAGGTATTACTTATGGGAAATTTTCATCAAAAAAATTTCATATATAATCCCCTATAATCATGGAAAAAGTAGTAAAAATAGTTGTTATCCTAGTTGATTAAAAATCTCTGATTTCCTCATCTTTTATAAAATAATATATAATTTTCCCCTCTCTTCTAGTGTCCAAGATGTTTTGATTGGCTAGTTTACGAAGATGGTGGGAGGCAGATGCCATACTGAGATTTAGTAAACAGGCTATATCGCAGACACAGAGTTCTTCGACGGCAAGGAGATAAAAGATGATATTTATCTGTTTATTATCGGTAAATTTTGATAAAATGCGAAGTGATTTTTGGACTTTTTCCTTTTCAAGGTAGTTCGTTGCGGTTGTAACATTTTGTTGATTTATAATATTCACTTGGCAGATACTATCTTTTTTCATAATTTTTTCTCCTAGCCGAACACAGTCCTTAGCATGTCAAAGCTGTTGTTTTCAATCAGAATATACATCCCCAATCCTAAATAAACAACGGCAATAAACCATCTGCTATATTTTTTTCCAAAGTTTCTCCAACAGAAGGGACTTGTGCCAATTTTTGGGCAGAAAAAACCAAGAGATAAATCATGACTAGAAAGGTAAGTAAAGCCACTATCAAATTCGCTAAATTTAAGGTAATAAAATATGGGACAAAAACACCAATATTGTCAGCACCACAACTTGCAAAAGTAATCATAGCGACTAGAAAAAACAGGTTTTTATTATCTTTGCGCAAACCATCTTTTGCAATAGCTTCTCCATCAGAATCTCCTAAAAAGCAAAAACTTTGAGCCCTAGGAAAATTGGAATCAAACCGAGCAAACCTAAAATCTCTTTACTAGGAATATAATTTAAGACAAATGCAAAAAGTAAACTTAGCAATATTAGACTAACAGAGCCTAGAAATTGTCCTAAATAGATGTTAATGATGTCTTTTCTGCTTTTTTTCTTTTTGGCAAAAATAACATTAGGATAATAAGTAAGTCTACGGCTGTCCCAGAATACAGGATTATTGAAGTAACAACATTTTTGAATCATAAAACACCTCATTCAAATATATTTTTGAATGAATTTTAACATTAAACTTTGTAGATGTCAACTTCAGCTCCATCAAAGTATAGATAAGAAGGTAGAGATTGGACTGAAATATAGTGAAATGTATTAGAAATTGAAAAAGAAAAAACGCTTGAAATCAGAGTTTTTTTCTTATGTATTGATTCGTATTGAATGCTTACTTCACTTCTGTAAAAATTAACTTCTACACCTACAAAAGCCTATTCTGACAGACTTTATAAAAAGCCTAAGAAAAAAAGTAGAGATTCATACAGTGTCTAGATTTTTCCAAAAAAATTCTTTATCATCAAATATTATTAACGAAACTATCAAACCAAATACGATGCATTGCTTCAAAGAATTTCTTTTAGTTGTTTGACTAGCGAGGTCTTTAATTAAAAAAATTTTTTTCAAATAATTGCCACATTGACACATAAATTCTTGCTTTATAAATTTAAGTGTGATATATTTATAACATAATTTTAAGTGTGATATATTTATAACACAAAAAAAGGAGTCTATCATGAAAAAAGTCAAAAAAATGCGTGGCCTCATTGCAATGATTGCCGTAGCTCTCTTTATTGATTTTATTGTTTTATTTGGTTCTAATCTTAGTTGGGGACCCAAGTTAGTTATTGCTGGTATTTCAGTATCAGGTCAAATTGTAGCTATTTGGAGCTGGCTACATATGAAACCATGGCCTCATAAGAGTCAGAAAGGTAAGGGAAAGATTATTTTTGACTTGTCTGCTAAGCTTTACACGATACTTTTGTTTGCAGCAAGCATTTTTTATACAGTAGGGATTTGGGTTGCGACCCCAAGCGAAAGTTCTGGTATTAAAGAATGGATTTTGGGAATTGGCCTCGTTATTGAAGTGATTGTATTTGGTTTTTTCTCTTTAAAAAATGTCAAGGAAACTCCGGACGAACGCTTTTATGCTAATTTAGCAAAGGCAGCTAGCTTAATGTTTGTTTTTATACTAGGCACACTGATGATCCTAGCAGTTATCATTGGGTATATGGGGTCTCTCACTCTTTACATGGGACAGATATTTATTAGCATAGCTGCCTTGATTTGCATCTTTTCGGTTGTCTATCTTATCTTGGAACGTAGAGGATAAGCATGGCCAAAGAAAGCAAAATTATTACTAATCTCAAATCTGTTCGTGAGTCCACAGGTATGACCCAGCAGGAGTTAGCCGACCTCATCGGCATGCGACGCGAGACAATTCTGCACTTGGAAAATAACCGTTACAACCCTTCGCTGGAAATGGCTCTTAAAATTGCTCAAGTTTTTAATCTTAAAGTAGAAGACCTCTTTGAACTCAGACAGAAAGAGGAAGCATAATTCTTTTCGAGACCTGGTTTCCTAAATACTTTGAGTACACTTATGATATTGATACCCCAAAGCATCTAAAAACTCTGTGGAAAAAGGTTATGCTGTCATTAAGACAGCTTTTGATTCACTTGACCATCTAAATGCCACCATAAAAAAGAATATTCTGAAAAGCAAGGGAATGACAGGACTGTCTAAGATGAGGGCTCCATATTTGGACCAATCCTTCGTGACAACTTTTTCAGAAGAAGAATTAGCAGTTACTTTTCAATTCGTGGTTACAAATTGACTCCAAAGGGGGAGCAGATACTGGAACAGTACCAGGACATTATCGACCGTCATCCAAAGAAAAAAATCTCTAAGCAAGCGACTTTCTGGT